>Ga0114960_10001341_pt1 | contig 19784 bp, 17 predicted proteins | sample C_130625_MF_Meta_FD_92637 | JGI IMG/M metagenome (GOLD analysis project Ga0114960, IMG submission 92637) | Freshwater microbial communities from Lake Croche, Canada to study carbon cycling - C_130625_MF_MetaG | ecosystem: Environmental > Aquatic > Freshwater > Lake | place: Lake Croche, Canada... | reverse complement strand
TCAGCCATGGGGCATGCACTCATTGCACGCCTGCAGTCGCATGCAGGTCTGACTTTCCGCGTGGAATAAATCAAACATCCTGAAGGTTTAAACCTTAAGGATTGAGCTCCATCGCTGCGGGCAAATAACCCTTCAAGGTGTGCACGCCATTGGCAAACAAAATGGCGTTCACGGTGGCTTGGGCTGTCGCTTCTGCGGCCATCACGGTCAGCAGCAGCATGTCGGGTTCACCCGTTTCAGCGCACGTGGCCATGGCAAACAAAGTGTCGCCATCCAAAGTGGTGTGGGCTGGGCGAATGCTTCTTGCAAAGCCATCGTGTGCGCTCATGGCCAATCGCTTGGCTTGGGCTTTGTTCAGCGTTGCATTGGTGGCCACCACACCAATGGTGGTGTTGGTTCCCGACATGGGTTTGCCAGCCTTTTGTCCTGCAAGCAAAGCCTGTTGCGTGTTGAGTAATTTTGTGCCGTCTGCAGAGCGGGCGCCAGCCAGCACTTTGCCCGTGACTGGATCAGTCACATCACCCACGGCATTGCAGGCCACCATGGCGCCCACTTGCCAAGGTCCCACTTGAACCAGCGCATGGCCAATGCCGCCCTTCATGGCGCGGTTCATGCCGAACAATTTACCCACCACAGCACCGGCACCGGCACCTACATTGCCAGACAGTGGATAGCCCACTGCGCGCATCAGACTGGCTGAAAGCGGTTTTTGATAGATGGCATCTTCGCAGGCGGCATAACCAGCGGCCTCGTCGGGCCTGGCTTTGGGGTTGTCGCCCTGGCGAACAAGCGGCAAGTCAAACAAGACCGCAGCAGGCACGATGGGCACACAACCGTGGCCAGTTTGAAAGCCCATGTTGCGCTCATCCAGCCAGCGCATCACGCCACTGGCGGCATCCAGGCCAAACGCACTGCCACCCGACAACAACACAGCATGCACCTTGTCGACCAAATTGGCGGGGTCTAGCAAGTCAGTCTCTCGGGTGCCGGGCGCGGCACCTCTCACATCAACGCCCCCCACAGCCCCTTGGGGTGCCAAGATCACCGAGCATCCGGTCAGCCTTTGGCTTGAAGTGAAATGCCCAATGTGCAAACCTGCAATATCGGCAATGCTGCCCTGATGCGGGTTGGACCTTTCGCTCAAGCGGGTGTTTACAATGTTCTGAGATGTCATTTGAAAACCTTTTCTCCATGCCACGCCCCACTGCTGCTAAATGGCTCAGTGGCATCAGTGGGCTAAGCGACTGAAGCTACAAGGATAACGCGTGTCTTCCTTTGTGTTCCAACGCCTGCTTAGTTTTTTCATCACCTTGGCTGTCACGTCAGTGGTCGTGTTTGGGGTGCTTGAGTGGTTGCCCGGCAATGCCGCACAGGTTATTTTGGGCGAAACTGCCACCCCAGAATCCTTGGCGGCCATGGAAGAAAAGCTGGGCTTGAACCAGCCTGCCCTCAGCCGATATCTGCAATGGACGGGCTGCCTGCTTCAAGGCCATTCCGGCATGAGCATTTCCTACGACACCCCCACAGCAGATCTCATGCTGGAGCGCATGCATGTGACGCTGCCCTTGGCCATCATGGCCATGAGTTTCACGGTGCTCATAGCGCTTTCGCTGGGCTTGTATGCTGCTTCCAAACAAAACAGCGCGGCCGATGCGGGTGTGATGACACTCAGCCAATTGGGTTTGGCCTTGCCCAATTTTTGGTTGGCCATCCTTTTGATATTGTTGTTTGCAGTGCATTTGCAATGGGTGAGTGCGGGCGGATTTCCAGGTTGGTCAGAAGAAGATGGCGGTGGAATTTGGGCGGGTGTCGCAGCCCTTCTTTTGCCCGCCATGGCTTTGGCCGCCGTGCAAACGGCCATCCTCACGCGCGTTACGCGGTCTGCGGTCATTGAATCGATGTCGGAAGACTATGTGCGCACCGCACGGGCCAAGGGTTTGTCCAAGTCGCAAGTGCTTTGGGGCCATGTGCTGCGCAACGCCATGATTCCCGTGGTCACGGTCATGGGTTTGCAATTTGGCAATCTGATTACCAGCGCCATCGTGATTGAAAACGTTTTTGTCTTACCCGGCATTGGGCGCCTCATTTTTCAGGCCATTGCCAACCGCGATTTGATAGTGGTGCGCGATGTGGTCATGCTGTTGTCGGCCATGGTCATTTTGATTAACTTCTTAATCGACTTGCTTTATGCATGGATCGATCCGCGACTCAAGACAGTTGCTGCTGGCTCATGATCACTTTGAATCACCCTTTCAAACGTGCCCTTAAACATCCTAGTTTTGTGGCCGGATCTGCCGTGGTGTTGCTGCTTGTTGTCAGTGCTGTCGTCTCCTTGTTTTGGTCGCCATACCCAGTGGGCGACATTGACATTCCCCATAAATTGGCGGCCTCCAGTGCACAACATTGGTTTGGCACCGACAGCCTTGGCAGAGACATTGCCTCCTTGTTATTGGTGGGCAGTCAAAACTCATTGCTGGTTGGCTTCATTGCCGTTGGCATTGGCTTAGGTGTTGGGGTGCCACTGGGTTTGTTGGCCTCTGCCAAGCGCGGATGGGTTGAAGAAGTGGTGATGCGCGCTGCCGATTTCACCTTCGCGTTTCCGGCCTTGCTGTCAGCCATTTTGCTCACCTCTATTTACGGCCCAGGTTTGGTCGTCAGTATCACAGCCATTGGCATTTTCAACATTCCCGTTTTTGCACGCATCACGCGCGGTGCTGCCAATTCAGTTTGGACGCGTGACTACACCATGGCGGCAAGGGCTGCAGGTAAAACCAAATGGGCCATCACTTGGGAGCACGTGCTGCCCAATATTGCCAGCGTGCTCATTGTTCAAGCCACGGTGCAATTTGCCATTGCCATTTTGGCGGAGGCTGCCTTGTCGTATTTAGGTTTGGGCACACAACCCCCTCAACCCAGTTGGGGCCGTATGCTGAACGAAGCGCAATCGCAAATGTTTCAAGCCCCTATGTTGGCGGTCTACCCTGGTGTGGCCATTGCACTGGCTGTGCTGGGTTTGAATCTCATGGGCGATGGACTTCGTGACTTACTTGATCCGCGCTTGTCAAGAACCAGATAAGCCCACCAGCATGACGAACTCAAGCGCTACATCTCATTTCGATCAGCCACCCTTGCTGGCAGTCCATGATTTGCGTGTGGCACTTCAAACTGCGCACGGTCATGTGGATGCTTTGCGCGGTGTGAGCTTTGTCATGCAACGCGGCGACACTTTGGGCCTGATTGGTGAAAGCGGTTGCGGCAAATCTCTCACGGCATTGGCAGTCATGGGCCTGCTGCCAGAACGCGCCCAAGTGACAGGCTCTGTTCAATTGAACGGAACAGAACTCACGCAACTGAGCGAGGCTGTATTGTGCAAAATGCGTGGCGCACGCATGGCTATGATTTTTCAGGAGCCCATGACAGCACTCAACCCTTTGCATCCCATTTGGAAGCAAATTGCTGAGCCCTTGCAGTTGCACCAGAGCATGAGTTTGGCAGCGGCCAAAAAACGCGCACTTGAACTGCTAGAGCGCGTGCAATTACCGAGAGCAAAAGAGCGGCTTGACGCCTACCCACATCAACTATCTGGCGGTCAGAGGCAACGCGTCATGATTTCCATCGCCCTTGCTTGCCAACCTGACATTCTGATTGCCGACGAACCCACCACAGCGCTTGATGTCACAGTGCAAAAAGAAGTGTTGTCACTGATTCGTCAACTGGTCACCGAAGACGGTATGGGACTGCTGCTCATCAGCCACGACTTGGGCCTGATGCGTGATCAGGTGGACCGCGTCATGGTGATGTACGGCGGCACAGTGGTCGAGAGCGCCAGGACACCTGACTTGTTTAGAACACGGGCACACCCCTACACACAAGGCCTGTTTGCCGCTCGACCTCAGTTAGGTTTGAAACGTGGTACCCGTTTGCAAACCATCCCTGGCAACGTCCCTGAAATTTTCAAATGGCCGCAGGGTTGTGCGTTTGCAGACCGTTGTCCGCATGCTCAAGCAAGTTGCCGAATGGCGGTGCCATTGCCTGAACAAATTCACGCCAATCGCAACGCAGATTCGTCTTCGATGCAAACGCATGAACATTGGGTGAGTTGCCTCAAGTGGCAACAACTGGAGACCTCTGCATGAGTGCCAATTCACAGGTTTTACTGGAAGTGCAACATGTGAGTCAGCAGTATGCCTTGCCAAAAACTTCCCTGTTGGCCAAGGCGGGGCACATTCAAGCTTTGAACGATGTGAGTTTCAAATTGGCCGCTGGCAAAAGCATGGGCATTGTGGGTGAATCGGGCTCTGGCAAATCCACCTTGTCACGTTTGGTCATGGCGCTCGAGAAGCCCACGCAAGGTCAGGTGCTGTTCAAGGGGCAAGACCTACATGCTTTACCCTCCAACAAACTGCGAGAGGCCCGCAGTGATTTTCAAATGGTCTTTCAAGACCCCTATGGCTCACTCGATCCAAGACAGACTATTTTGCGCATTGTGAGCGAGCCTTTGCACAGCACATTGCACAGCGCCTCAGGGCAATCACTCAGCTCGCTTGATTTAAAAGACCGAGCCACTTTGGCCTTAAGCGAGGTCGGATTGCGCGCATCTGATTTGAACAAATATCCGCACGAATTTTCGGGCGGCCAGCGTCAGCGCATTGCCATTGCCCGTGCACTTATTACCCGGCCTTCGCTGATTGTGGCCGACGAGCCTGTGAGCGCCTTGGATGTGTCGGTACAAGCCCAAGTGCTCAACCTCCTGATGGACCTACAGGACCGATTCGGCCTGAGCTACTTGTTTGTCAGCCATGATCTTGCAGTTGTCAACCTGATGTGCGACGATGTCATGGTTTTGCAGCACGGAAAGGTGGTGGAAGCAGGCACGGCGGAAGAGATTTTCCAAAACGCTCAGCATGCTTACACTCAAACTTTGTTGGCGGCCATTCCAGGCTATTCAAAATGATGCCCCGCCATGCCATCAAGGCAGTTCCGTAAGAAGTCTAATTTTTAATGAAGGAGTTTTTTATGACACAAGCACCTCGTTCAACGCGACGTCAATTGGGCCAATTGGGCCTGGCACTGGTTGCTGCAGCCAGCATGTCTCTTGCTATCCCTGCCGCACAAGCACAGTCCAAAAAAGACAGCGTGGTAGTGGGCATGATTTTGGAACCTACCAGCCTAGACCCGACCACTGCGCCAGCCGCAGCCATTGGTGAAGTAGTGCACTACAACATCTTAGAAGGCCTGACCAAAATCAATGTCGATGGTTCCATCACGCCCTTGCTGGCCGAAAGCTGGGCCATGGATGCCGACGGCAAAGCCTTCACTTTTAAACTGCGCAAAGGCGTGAAGTTTCAAGATGGCGCACCCTTCGACTCAGCCGCTGTGAAGTTCAGCTTCGATCGCGCCAAAGCCGAGAAGAGCACCAACAAAGCCAAAGGCGCTGTGTTCAATAACATTGCGTACATTTCAACACCCGACGCACACACTGTAGTCTTGGTTTTAACCAACCCCGATGGTAATTTTTTATTCCGAATGGGCGAAAACACTGCAGTCATTTTGCACCCCAACTCGGCTGACAGTGCGGCCACCAAGCCTATTGGCACAGGCCCCTACAAATTAGAAAACTGGGCCAAAGGCACAGCCGTTACTCTGACTAAATGGGATGGTTACAGAGACGCAGCCAATGTCAAAATGAAGAAAGTGACATTCCGTTTTATCAACGATTCATCTGCGCAAGTGGCTGCCCTGTTGGCAGGCGACATCGATGGCATGCCCCGCTTCCAATCACCTCAGAGCTTGAAGCAGTTTCAAACAGACAAGCGTTTTGCAGTTGAAATGGGCAGCACGGCCGGAAAAGGCATCATGACCATCAACAACAAAAAGAAACCTTTTGACGATGTCCGTGTCAGACGCGCTTTGTCACACGCCATCGATAAGAACGCTTTCATTGATGGTGTGTTTGAAGGTTTAGCAAAGCCCATTGGCAGCCACATGGCCCCAACCGATGCAGGCTATGTCGATCTCACAGGCCAATATGCTTTTGATCCTGAAAAAGCCAAAGCACTGCTGAAAGAAGCCGGCGTGCAAACACCTTTGAACGTCACCCTGACTTTGCCTCCGCCACCTTATGCACGCAAAGGCGGTGAAATTTTGGCAGCCCAATTGGCCAAAGTGGGCATCGTGGCAAAAATTGAAAATGTGGAATGGGCTCAGTGGCTGGGCGGGGCCTTCAAAGGCAACTTTGACCTGACTGTCATTAACCACGTAGAGCCCCTCGACTACATGGCCTATGCCAACCCACAGTACTACTGGGGCTACGACAGCAAACCCTTTCGTGATTTGGCAGCCAAGCACTCTGCCACCACCGGCGCCAAAGACCGCACCAAATTATTTGGTGACATGCAGCGCATGATTGCCAACGACTCGGTCAATGTGTTTTTGTTCAACGCCACTAACACGGCTGTTTACAAAAAGGGCCTGAAAGGCTTGTGGTCCAGTTCACCCATTTTTGCCAACGACATGGCATCGGTTTCCTGGAATTAATTCATGAAGATTTTGGTGACAGGCGGTACCGGCTATATCGGCAGCCACACATGTGTGCAGTTGATCGAAAGAGGCTGGCAGCCTGTCATCATTGACTCTTTGGTCAATTCCAAAATCAGCGTTTTAGATCGCATTCAAAAAATCACCGGTACACGCCCTGCTTTTATAAAGGGCGACGTCCGAAATGCCGATTTGCTTCAACAGGTTTTAAAAGAGCACGCCATTGAGGCTGTCATTCACTTTGCCGGCTTGAAAGCAGTGGGTGAATCGGTCAGCAGGCCCTTGAAGTACTACGACAACAATGTGCTTGGCAGCGTGGTGCTCATGGAGGCCATGAAGAAGTGCCATGTCAAAACATTGGTGTTCAGTTCTTCGGCCACAGTGTATGGCGACTCTTCTGCACCGCCTTGGAACGAACATGTACCCACATCGCCTACCAATCCATATGGGCTAAGCAAGTTGATGGTGGATCAGATCATGGCCGACGTAGCGGTTTCAGACGCCACTTGGTCAATGACGTCGCTTCGCTACTTCAATCCTGTAGGCGCACACCCTAGCGGCTTGATGGGGGAAGATCCACAAGGCATTCCGAATAATCTCATGCCTTTCCTTGCGCAAGTTGCTGTGGGTAGGCGAGAAGCCTTGCAAGTGTTTGGCACCGACTACCCAACCCCTGACGGCACAGGGGTTCGTGACTATATTCACGTCACCGACTTAGCCAGCGGGCACATTGCGGCGCTTGCCTATGCTCAAGGTCGAAGCGGTCACCACATTTTCAATTTAGGCAGCGGGCAAGGCATCAGTGTGCTTGAAATGCATCGCGCATTCAGCAAGGCGTGTGACCGAGATTTGACCTTTGTACTTTCGCCGCGTCGCCCTGGCGATGTGGCCGCTTATTGGGCAGACCCTCAACATGCACAAAGCACCTTGAAATGGAAAGTCGAGAAATCATTGGACGACATGTGCCGAGACACTTGGCGCTGGCAGTCACAAAATCCCAATGGGTATCCCTGAGGTCTCAACTTGTGATACCTTTTGGAGGCCTATGCCATTTCAGGCTCAGGTAGTTCTAAGCGGATTGGAAAGTAAAAGGCGTCATTGACAGACTGCTGGTGCGGCCTGCCAATGTGTCAGCCAACAAATCGGCAGAGCCTGCTGCCAGAGTCAAACCCAAAGTGCCATGCCCTATGTTGGCATAGACATTTTCGCAAGCAGTTTGATCAATGATCGGTCGACTTGAAGGCGTTGCAGGCCGCAGGCCTGCCCAAGTTTGCACGTTGCTGTAATCACCAGCGTCCGGAAAATTGTCGCGCGCTTGTTGAATCAAGGCTTTAATTCGATTGGCATCGACCTCTCTGTTTTCTCGTCCCAAGTCGACCATGCCTGCTGCGCGCAAGCGGTGTCCCAGTTTGGCAAACACAATTTTGTGATGACTGTCAGTGATAGACATCGAAGGTGCGATGCCTTTCTCGCAATCAAGTGTGATGGAAAAACCTTTCAGTCCCAACAAGGGTGCACGCGTGTCAAACTTTTGCAGCAACTCACGACTGCTCAGGCCTGCGGCCACCACGAAGAAGTCTGCTTTGAATTCAGTCATGTCTGCCGCTTTTTCGGATTGCGCCTCTTGCAAAACCGTGCTTTGAGACTTGAGCTTCAGAGCAATGCAGCGACGTCCTTCAAGAAAGGCCCCCGTGATGCGTGTGTCGTAAAGCAGCTTGCCACCGCGCGACGCAATCAAACGCTCAAGGTACTTACACAGGCCGTGGCTATCGACCACATCTTCAGAAGGCGTGAAAATACCGCCCACCAACTTGCTTTGCATGGCGACAAGTGCGGGCTCTGTTTGCAAGCATTCAGATGGCGAAAGCACATGCTGCTCGCAGCTCACATTCAAACTGCGCTGGTAGTTCACTTGTGCACTGGCCAAAGCCAATGCAGCTGGATCGCGAAACACCACCAGCTTGCCATTGGTGCGGTAATCTAAGCCCGCTGCTGTGGCCCAACTTACAGGCACATCGGCCAACCATTCTCTTAAAACACGCCTAGACAAATACCCTAAGCCTAGTAAATCACGGGTTGTTTGCTGCGCACTGGCGGTCGAACAGTGCATTGCAAAACTCAAAGTCCAACGCAAAAAAGTGGGCGACAGTGAGGGGTGAATGTGCAAGGGTCCATCTTTTTGGAGAAGCCACTTGGGCAAACTTGTGAGCGCGGTAGGCTCGGCCAAAGGCGCCACATAGCTGTAAGAGAGTTGCGCGCCATTGGCATAGCTGGTGACCAAGCCAGGCGCCGCACTTTCTTCAATCACGCTCACTTGCCAACCGTCTTGCATCAAGCGCCAAGCCGTGGACAAGCCCACAATGCCAGCGCCAATGACACACACGTGTTTAGTTTGCGGATTCATCACTTGCCATCGTACTGTTTTCCGAGGGCCAATAAGTCAGGGGTGCCAATCAGTTGATTCAGCGCATCAAAATCCAACATTTTGTCGCGCCAAGGTGTGGTGGTTTGGTGCGCCTTCAAGCTGTCGTAGTAGCCCTGCAAAGTGTGGGCTACTGCACGCGCAGTGCCGCCTGGAAAAATCACAATTCGAAAGCCAAGCTCACCCAATTCGGTGGCACTTTGAATGGGCGTTTGTCCGCCCTCCACCATGTTGGCCAACAAAGGAATGCGGTGCGCAAATTGTGCGCAAGCTTGCTGCATTTGCTCGGGTGTCCGTAATGCTTCAATGAACAAGGCATCGACGCCACAGGCCAAATAGGCTTCGGCACGTTCTAAAGCAGACTCAATGCCTTCCACGGCCAACGCATCTGTGCGCGCCAAGATCAGTGTGTTGCTGCTGTGACGTGCATCCAATGCGGCTTTCAATTTGCCTTGCATCTCTGCCAATGGCACAACGCCTTTGCCATCCAAATGACCACAACGCTTGGGAAAAGTTTGGTCTTCGATTTGAATCATGGCAGCACCTGCACGCTCAAAATCGCGCACTGTGCGCTGCGTGTTGAGTGCGTTGCCAAATCCTGTATCGGCATCCACAATCACGGGCAGCCCTACTCGGTCGGTGATGTGCGCCAAGGTTTGCGCCACTTCCGTTGCCGTGGTGAGGCCAATGTCGGAGCGGCCCAATCGCGAATAGGCAATCGAGGCGCCCGACATATACAAAGCTTCAAATCCTGCTTGCTCAGCAGTCAAGGCACTCAGGGCGTCATACACGCCTGGTGCCAACAATGCCTTGGGTTGCTGTAAACGCTGAATCAATGTGGACGCGTTAAATACTGAGTCTTGACCTGTGGCTTTGAAAGTCATCACGTGTTCTCCCCTATTTTTTGAGCGACTGCATGCGCTGCAATGTGACCGCCGGCAATGGCACTGAGCAAACCATTGCCTGACAAATAACCCCAAACCTCGGCACCCGACACACCTCGAGCGGCACCTCCGGCGGCATACAAGTTGGGCAAAGTTTTGCCATCTGGTTTGAGCACTTGGCATAGCGCATTGATGTTCAAGCCACCTTGCGTGTGAAACAGTGCACCCGTGACTTTGATGGCGTGAAAAGGAGCTTCGAGTCGGCGTTTAAAGCTTCGACCCCAAGGGTCTTTTGCATCAGGTATCGCAAGCGAAGTAGCATCCGCCAACCCGTTGACTTCAGCCAAGGTTTTGTCCAATGCCATGGAGGGGCAACCCACAATGGCTGAAAGCGATTCTGCGTTGGCCGCCGACTTCACAGCCCCTGCGGCTTGGGCTGCCACGAAGTCTGGAAAGTCTTGTGCAAATTTTAAAAGCTGATTGTCAAACACATTCCAAGCCACACCCTCTGGCTGATTCAAAACCTGAACAGCAGCCTCAGAATAGCCTTGTGTCTCGTCGTGAAAACGTGCGCCAAATCGGTTGATTTGAATACCGCCTTTCATCATGAGTGCCCACGAAATCAGGCTGCCTTGTGGAATGGCCCAAGAACCATGGCCTTGGTAGGCACCCATGTCTGCCAACTCGGCGCCCAATTGCAATCCCCATGCAATGGCACTGCCATCGTTGCCGACATGGCCCGCATACTGCGCATCTTTCATGGCGGGCAAGTGTTGCTTCACCATGTTGGCATTGCCGCCAAAACCATTGCACGCCAAGATCACGGCTTTGCAAAACAATTGACTTGAAGCGCCATCAGGCTGGGTGTAGGTCAGACTTTGAACCGCACCCTTTTCATCGGCGTTCAGCGCAGTGACTTGAGCCTGCGTCAAGACCACCACGCCCGCTGCATCGGCAGCGGCACGCAGTCGACTCATCAAGCCTTCACCCGTTTTTTCAGGCACTGCATGCATGCGGTGCACACTGTGGCCTGGGTACAAAAACTGATCAAGCAATTGCCAGGGAATGTGGTGATGCATCTCCAACGCGTCCATTGCAGGGCCAATGGCATTGCTGTAGGCTTGGACCAATGCGGGTGCCGCTTGACCATGCGCTTTGTGTTGAATGTCTTGTGCAAATAAGTCGGTGCTGTCTTTCACCTTGGCTGCTTGTTGGACACGCGTGCAAGCTGCTGGTACAAAACCCGAAGACAGCGCAGTGGAACCAGCAGGCACAGCATCGCGCTCTAGCACCACGCATTCAATGCCCAACCTATGCAAAGCCAGTGCCGCAGTTAAGCCGCAGGCTCCAGCGCCCACAATGGCAACCGGTGTGTGAATGTTTTCTACCAAACCGCTCATGCCAAACTGTTGACAAATGCATCGCAAGTGATGACTTGGCCAATCGAGGCCAAGTCTGCCAGTGAGGCCTGATGCAGCGCTTCGCTGAAGGCTGCAGAGCCATCGCTCAAAACCACAACATGGTAGTCACGCAAATGCGCATCGCGCGCTGTGCTGGCCACTCCGCCATTGGTCACAATGCCGCAGACCACCACCGTTTCAATGCCGGCTTTGCGCAAAATCCAATCGAGTTGGGTGTTAAAAAATGCAGAGTAGGCTACTTTGCATACCACCAAATCCACACTGTCTTTGAGCTCAGGCACATTGTCTTGGCCCACACTGCCAGGGGCAAAATCGCCTTTTCTCAAAAAGGGCCGCTTCTCTAAAAGATGCGGAGACACCATCGGTTCACCCTTGGCATCTGGCCACAATGTAAATTGACTGGCCGCCACGTAGCCACCTTGCGCCTTCAAAGCTTGAGCCACTGGTGCAATGCGCGCAGGCAACAACAAAGCATCTGCACTGACGGTCTTGCCACGGGCATAGGCACCTTGTGGCGACAAGAAATCATTTTGCAAATCCACAATGATCAAGGCGGTATTTGCAGCTGCAAACTTTGAATGCTGGGTCATGACAAAACTTTCTTCAATCCAATTGAAAGAGGGGCATCAAGGCTGAGCGGTGACCAACAGATTGCCCATGGCATCTACTTTGGCTACAAACCCAGGCTCCAACCACACGGTGGTGTCGGCTTGCTCCAAGATGGCTGGGCCTTGAACCTGAGCACCCACTGGCAACTCCAAGCGCGCATAGCGCTGTGCACCCCACCACTGCCCTTGGTGGTACACGCGCTGCACACCCAAAGCCTGCGTGCTGCCAGCGCCCACTGGCGCCAAGACAGACAAATCAAATTTAGGCCGACGGCCAATGCGCGCATAACGCAAATTCATGACGCGAATGACAGGGCCTTCTAGAACCCGGCCAAAAGCATGTTGATAGGCTTCAGTAAAAGCAGCTCGCAAACCTTCTGAACTCAACTGAGCACGCTGAACATTGACTTGAAGCGTGTGAGTTTGACCTGTGAACAACATGTCCAATGCAATGCTTTCATCGACCGCTACAAACCGCACACCTGCAGAATCAAGGCGTGTTTGACAAGCCTCGGCCAACTGGTCAATGCGAGACACCACATCTTTGAAATTCACATCACTCAAAGCTTGGTTCAAAGTTTGCACTGCGTCATGACGCATATCGGCCATCACACAACCCAAAGCAGATGTGACACCGGGATAACGTGGCACGATGCCGGTGGCCACACCCACTTCGCGCATCATGGCGCACACATGCAAACCACCGCCACCGCCAAATGGCATGTAGGCAAACTGTCGCGGGTCGTGACCTTTTTCGATCGACACTACGCGCACTGCACCCGCCATTTTGGCGTTGGCCACAGTCAAAATAGCTTCAGCGGCTTCCAAGGTACTTAGGGCCAAGGGTTCAGCCACATGCGTTTGAATGGCCTTCTCTGACAAATCAGAACGCAAGGCTTGCAACAATCCACCTCCCAGCGGACGATTGGCCGCAATGCGTCCCAACAACACATTGGCATCGGTGACGGTGGGTCTTGTATTGCCATGGTCATAACAGGCAGGCCCTGGCACACTGCCAGCCGACTCAGGCCCTACTTGCAACATGCCGCTGGCATCGACAGATGCAATCGAGCCGCCCCCTGCGCCAATGGTTTCAATTTGAATCATGGGCGAACGCACCACCAAACCAAACTCAATGGAAGTTTGAGCTGACAGTGCGGCTTCCCCTTTTGCCACCAAGGACACATCAAAGGACGTACCGCCCATGTCACCCGTCATCACGTTGGGATAGCCTGCTGCGCGTGCAATGGCAGCGCACGCCATCACGCCTGCTGCAGGCCCTGACAAGGCCGTGCGCACTGGCACATCACACGCTGTTTGGCGCGACATCACACCACCATTGCTTTGAACAATCAGAAGCTCACCCTCAAAACCTTGGCCACGCAAATCTGTTTCTAAACGCGTCAAATAACTGCCCACCACCGGCTGTAAAGCCGCATTCAAGGTGGCTGTAGAGCAACGCTCAAACTCACGAATTTCTGGCAGCACTTCGCTGGCTGCAGTCACATGCGGATTGGGCCACATGGCGCGCACAGCAGTCACAGCGGCTTGCTCATTGGCCGTGTTGGCGTATGCGTTGATGAAGAACACGCACACCGCTTCGCATCCAGCATCGAGCAAATCTTGCGCTTGTGCTTTCACTTGATCAATGTCTACTGGCGTATGAATGTGACCATCGGCCAACACGCGCTCGTCTACTTCCAGTCGCAATGCACGTGGCACGATGGGTGTGAAACTGCCGCGCAATCCCCAAGTTTGGGGCCGATCGCGCCGACGCATTTCCAGCACATCGCGAAAGCCGCGCGTGGTAATGATGCCCGTGCGTGCCACCTTGCGTTCTAGCAAGGCATTGGTGCCTACCGTGGTGCCATGCACAATGCTGGCCACACCGGACGCAGAACCATCTTCAGAAATTTTCTGAATGCCGTTCATAAAACCACGAGCTTCTTCGCCGCGGGTTGAAGGCACTTTCACAATGCGGGCTGTGCCTGTTTGTTCATCGAGTACAAACAAATCGGTGAATGTGCCGCCCACGTCTACGCCGACCACCCAACGTTTCTGGCTCATGATGCTTCCTTTGAAACGTAGGCTTCTTCAATGTCTTTGGCGCGTGCGTCAGCACTTCGCTGCGCGGGCAATCCCCAGCCACCACCGCCAGGCGTTTGCAAGCGCACTCGCTCACCCTTTTTCAAGCGAATACCCAGCATCTTGGAAACCATGGGCGGTGTTTTCCAAACGCCATCGTTTTCGTACTCAAACACATTAGGCAAGGCTGGTTGGCCACCCGCAATGCCCTTGGGCGAGGCTTTACCGCGCTCGCCAAAAATAAAAACTTCGGCCGATTCTTCTAACAACTCAATTTCGTAGACCGCCCCCAAGCCGCCTCGGTGCTGGCCGTCGCCACCTGAGTTGGCACGCAAGGCCCACTGTGTAAACCGCACCGGATATGCCGCCTCTAAAATTTCCAAAGGTGGAATGGTGGCGGTTGAGATGGGTGCATTGCTGTGCGACAAGCCATCGGCATCTGAATGGCCACCATGACCGCCGCCAAAGAAACTGAACATGACCCAGCGCTGGCCTTTGCGCTTTTCATCGCTTCGGTGGCCCGCAATCGACAAGGCATTGATGGTGCCGTAGGCATGTGCCACAGCACGTTTTGGATCGGCCAATGCAGTGGCACTGAAAATCACATCGATCATGCGCAGAATGGTTTCGGTGTAGCCACCCACGGGGCGGGGACGCTCTGCGCTAATGACCAAGCGATCGGGAAGGATAAAGTCTACGGCATCGAGCACGCCGGCATTGGCAGGCACATCAGGAAACACGTGCTTCAAAGCCACATAACAAGCGGCTACCGCTGTGGCTTTGGAAATATTGACGGGCCCTGCGCATTGCGCAGATGTGCGTGAAAAATCTAAAGTTAAACGGTCGCCCTTGACCGTCATATCAAGCGCAATGGTCAGCGGCAAATCGACCACACCATCGTTGTCCAACACATCTTCAAAACTGTAACAACCATCGGGCAAGCTGCCAATGTGAGAACGCATGAGACGCACTGCACGCGCACGCAACTCGACCATGGCCTGCGCCACTTTGGCGTCGCCGTATTCATCTAGCAAACCATTCAAACGTTTGGCGCCCAATTCCAAGGCGGCCAGTTGACCATTCAAATCGCCCCAGAGGCTATCAGGCAAACGCGTGTTAGCGCGCAGAATGGCCAAAACATCTTCTTCCAGAATCCCCGCGCGCATAATTCGAACAGGCGGAATTTGCACCGCTTCTTGCCAACACTCAGTGGCAGCAGGGTTGTAGTTACCTGGCACTGCACCGCCCACATCGTGCCAGTGGGCTGCCGAAGCCAAGAAGCAAAACAATTTGCCACCACGAAAAAACGGCCGCACCAATTTGAAATCGTTGGCGTGTGTACCGCCTTCATAGGGGTCGTTGAACAACCAAATGTCACCGTCTTGCATGCCGCCGCGCGTGGCAGCGGCTTTGGCAGCAGCACGCACAGCAAAGGCCATGGCACCCACAAACACGGGCAGGCCAGATTTACCTTGTACCAAGGTATCGCCAGAGACGCCGTCATAAATGCCGTGACAAGCATCGTGCGCTTCGGCAATGATGGGATTGAAAGCGCTGCGGTAAAGCGTGGCATCCATCTCGTCGGCAACTTGCTCTAGCCGTCCACGCAACACCGCCAAGGTCACTGGATCGAGCGCTGTTTTCAATTCCATCGTCTTTTCACTCATAGGGTATTTTGTTCGTTGTGTCAGTGGGTCTTGCTGAGTGCTTTGTCAGCCATGCGTTGTTTGAGCACATTGACCAAGCCACCCGCATTGACCATGTCCATCAAAAAAGATGGCACAGCATGGCATGTCAACACCTGGCCTTGTGCGTTTCTTACCTGAGGCGTGCCTTCGCAATCGATTTGCACTGTCTCGTTTTCTTGCAAACTTTCAGCTTCAGAACAGGTGAGCAACAACAAGCCCAAGTTGAAGGCATTTCTAAAAAAAAGTCCACTGTAGGATGGCGCAATGACCGCTGCGATGCCCAATTGTTTCAGGGCACCCGCAGCCTGCTCACGCGAAGACCCGATGCCAAAATTAGGCCCCGCCACCAACACATCGCCCGGCTTCGCACCGGCTGCAAAATCTGTGCGATGAACTTCTAAACAGTGTGCCGCAATGACTTCAATGCCGTGCTTCATGTAGGCACCTGGCGCCAATGCATCGGTATCGATGTTGGCGCCTACACGCCATACTTTGCGAAATGCCAGTGCGTCTTGCATCATGCCAGTACCTCGCGAACATCGGCAATATGACCTTTCAATGCAGAAGCCGCAACGGTTGCAGGCGAAGCCAGATAAACCTGAACACTGGCAGGCCCCATGCGGCCTTGAAAATTTCTGGCTGTGCTTGAAATCACGGTAGCACCTTCTTCAAAAGTACCGCCATAACCAGCGCAAGCACCACACGCATTGGGCAATACGCTGGCACCCGCATCGATCAAAATTTGCATCACGCCTTCTTTAGCAGCTTGCGCTTGATCCCGTGCGCTGGCAGGCGCCACCATCAGCTGCACACCTGCTGCTACTTTGCGGCCCTTCAAGACTTCGGCCGCAGCGCGCAAATCGGCCAGCTTGGCGCCCGTACAAGCACCAATGTAGGCCACCGAAGGCACGATGTGCGAATACTCACCCACAGCTTTGGTGTTTTCAGGGCTGTGCGGTGCTGCCACCTGCGGGCTCAATTGCGACGCCTCAAAATCAAAACGCTGGCAATCGGCGCCGTCGTCAGTTTCAAAATATTGACTCTGCTCAATGACAGCTTGCGAGACGCCCACCGATTTCAAATACTCACGCGTGGTGTGGTCGGCTGCGATCAGCCCCACTTGGGCTCCCATCTCGGCACTCATGTTGGAGAGAGTCATGCGCTCTTGCATACCCAAACCGCGAACGGTGTCACCCGCAAATTCAACCGCTTGGTAGTTGCCACCATTCATACCGAACTTGCCAATCATGTGCAACATCATGTCTTTGGCGCAAACACCTTTTTGAAGCGCACCCTGCCAAACCATTCTGAGCGTTTGCGGCACTTGCACCCAAATTTCGCCTGTGGCCACCACGCCCAACATTTCGGTGGCGCCAATGCCAAACATGTAGGTCCCAAAGGCACCCCCCGTTGGTGAATGAGAGTCGCCACCGACACAAAAATACCCAGGCTTCAGATGGCCGCGCTCAGGCAAGACCACATGGCAAATGCCCTCAGAATCAATCACGTGGGGAAGTTGCCACTCTTTGGCCACATCGCGTGTGATGCGAACGATTTTTTCAGAATCGGCGTCTTTAGCAGGCACATAGTGATCGAGCACCAACACCACTTTGTTTCGATCCCAAATTTCAGCACCGATCTCTGCCAACATGGGCTTTAACCTTCGCGGTCCAGAGGAGTCATGGAACATAGCCAAATCAACTTGGCAAGTGAGCACCTCGCCCACACTCACATGGGACTGACCTGCTGCGCGCGCAATGAGTTTTTGCGCCAATGTGCTTCCAGCATTCATTCTGGTTTGGCTCCTGAGTACTGCACCACCGTGCGCCAACGCGCAATTTCTGAATCGACGAACTTGGCAAATTCTTGGGGGCTATTGCCTGCAGGCACAGCCCCTTCCATTTCAATTCGCCGTCTCACATCGGGACTTTGAATGGCCACACGTGCCGCATCGCTCAAACGCTTGGCCAGTTCAGGATTCATTCGGCCTGGCGCAAACAAGCCAAACCAAGCACTGGACTCATAGCCAGGCAAAGTTTCGCCAATGGCCTGAACATCTGGAAATGCAGGCAAGCGTTTAGGGCTAGTGACGCCCAGTGCGCGCAATTTGCCCGCTTTAATATGGGCTTGCGCATTGCCCACTGCTGCAAACATCAGCTCAACCTGACCCGCCAAAACATCTTGCACAGCAGGGGCTGTTCCGCGGTAGGGAATGTTGACAATGAAAACACCCGCCTTCATTTTGAAGGAGTCACCCGCCAAGTGAAGCGATGAGCCCAAAGCACCGATGGCGAAATTCAATTGGCCTGGCTTTTCTTTGGCCAGCTTGACCAACTCAGCCACATTCTTGACTGGCAAGGACGGATGTGCCACCAAGATAGAAGGTGAAGACGACACCATGGTCAATGGCGTGAAGTCTTTGATGGGGTCAAACGGCAAGCTGGGGTAGAGCGATGCATTGATGGCATGGCTGGTGAAACTCATGAGCAAGGTGTTGCCATCGGCGGGCGCTTTGGCCACCATGTCTGCAGCCAAATTGCCACCTGCGCCTGGTTTGTTTTCCACCAGCACCGTGCGGCCCAACTGTTGACCCAAAGCCTGCGCCAATGCACGCGCCATGGTGTCGGTGGTGCCACCTGCAGGCGCACCCACCAAAATACGCACGGGCACGTTAGCCGTTGTTTGAGCTTGTGCCATGTTGAAAAACACAAAACCCACACACAAACACATTGACCATTTCATAATGAACCGAACCATGTTTTTCTACATCCCCAAATAGGCTTGACGCAAGGTATCGCTGGCCAGCAACTCGGCTGGCAGCCCTTTGAAGCGAATCAAACCGTTTTCCATGACATAGGCGCGGTCTGCAATTTCCAAAGACTGCCCCACGTTTTGCTCAACCAACAAAACCGCCAAGCCGCTTGATTTAAGTTGGCCAATTAAAGTGAACATCTCTTCCACCAACAAGGGCGACAAGCCCAAGGAAGGTTCGTCCAAAATAAGCAACTTGGGTTCAGCCATCAAGCCGCGGCCAATGGCCAACATTTGCTGCTCACCACCACTCAAAGTGCCGGCGAGTTGTTGAATGCGTTCACGCAACCTTGGAAAGATGCCAAATATTTTTTCTAAATTTTGGTCACGTCTTTGTCTGCCGCGTGTGAAAGCACCCAGAGATAAATTTTCAAGCACATTCAGATTGGGGAAAACTTTGCGGCCCTCAGGCACATGAATCAAGCCCGCTTGTACCACTTTGCGGGCATGCCAGCCCGTTGTGTCTTGACCGTCAAAGTTCACTTGGCCGGAACGTGCTTTGACCAAACCACTGAGCACGCCATTCAAGGTGGTTTTGCCAGCACCATTGCTGCCGAGCAAGGCAACGGTTTCACCTGGCATCACTTCTAAATCAATACCGCGCAAAACCTCCACTGCGCCATAACCAGCCCGCACCTGCTTCACATTCAAAAGTGCGTTCATTCTGACAACTCCGCCTGACGCAAACGCGCTGCGGTACCGTGTCCCAAGTAGGCTTCAATCACTTGCGGGTGCCGGGTCACTTCAGCAGGCGTGCCTTGCGCAATCAATTGACCTTGGGCCAACACCCACACATGTTCTGCCAAACTCATCACCGCTTGCATCACGTGCTCAATCATTAGAACCGTGACGCCAGAAGCCGCAATCGCACGCACAACCGGAATCATTTCGCCAATTTCTTGGGGGTTCAAACCCGCCAACACTTCGTCTAGCAACAACAACTTGGGCTCAGTGGCCAAGGCTCTGGCCAACTCCAAGCGCTTGCGCCCCGCCACCGTCAAATCACTGGCCAGCTTGTCCAACTGATCGGCCAAACCGACACGCTCAGCCACTTGCGCCGCCATGGCCAGCGCTTGCGTTCTGAAGGCAGCGTGCAAATGCGCACCTACCGCAATGTTTTCACGCACTGTTTGAGCTGCAAAAGGTTGCACAATTTGGAAGGTGCGGGTCATGCCCAGTTTGGCATTCAAATGCGGCGCTTGCCCTGTAATGTCTTGACCCTGCAAAATGACACGCCCCGTGTCGGGCGTTAAGAAACCAGACAACAATGCAAACAGCGTGGTCTTACCAGCACCATTGGGTCCAATCAAAGCAGTGAGCGATCCTTC
>Ga0114960_10001340_pt1 | contig 19787 bp, 14 predicted proteins | sample C_130625_MF_Meta_FD_92637 | JGI IMG/M metagenome (GOLD analysis project Ga0114960, IMG submission 92637) | Freshwater microbial communities from Lake Croche, Canada to study carbon cycling - C_130625_MF_MetaG | ecosystem: Environmental > Aquatic > Freshwater > Lake | place: Lake Croche, Canada... | reverse complement strand
TAAAATTCAAGAGCAACAAGCCATAATAGCACCCTTTGATGGCGTTGTAACTAAGATTTTGGCTAATGTGGGTGCTTATGCCGCTCCAACTGAAAATTTACTGGAAATTATAGATTTGAAACACGCTCATGCCGAAGTCCTTGTTTATGAAAAATATCTTGGGAATATTAAAATGGGTCAAAAAGTTAAATTGACTTTTGTGAATAATTCACAAATAATGGAAGCAAGTGTCTTCTTGATTGGTCGCGAAATAGCGAAGGATAGAACGGTAAGACTGCATTGTCATTTTGAAGGGCCACATGAAAATCTAACACCAGGTGCCTATTTTAAAGCTGAAATTAGGGCTGACCCTAAAGTGTACCATACAGTTCCTTCAGAAGCAATTGTTTCTTTAGGAAATAAATCAGCTATCTTTGTTAGAAATCAAAATGGTACCTTTAAACCTTATTATATCAAAGTACTAAGGGAGTTTGATCAGAAAGCTGCTATTGAGTTTTTAAATGAAACATTAAAACCTAACGATCAAGTGGTTGTTAAAGGAGTGTTTGAGTTGTTATCACTGTTTGTAAAAATGAATGAAAATGAAGGCTAAAATAAATATTCAGAGATTAATTGGGATTACTTTTGTACTGACCGTTCTTTCAATTTCTTTTTTCTCTTGCGAGAAGGAAGGAATTTGTGGATCTGTAAATATCAGTAAATCGGGTGGCTCTAAAAGTCACAAGATGGGAGAGAATTGTATGACTTGTCACACCAATGGAGGAGAAGGTGATGGTTGTTTTTCTGCTGCAGGAACAGTTTATAATAGTGCCCTAACCTCAACAGTTGGAAGCGGTAAGGTAGAGTTTTTTACGCAAGCTAATGGCGCTGGACAGTTGATGTATACCTTGCAAATTGATTCAAAAGGAAATTTTTATACTACTGAAGCTATGAATATTACAGGATTATTCCCCAGGGTAACAGGTCCTACCGGAGTGCAACAATCCATGTCTACTGGATTGGTTTCTGGTCAATGTAATAGCTGCCACAATGCTTCTACTGCTAAAATTTGGGCTGATTAATTTTATTGGAAGCTTATTTCTCTAAAATCAATTCATCGAGGAACAACCAGGTTGGATAACCATTGCCTAAATGCCAGCTGGGACAATTACCGCTGTTTTTTATGGTATAACGAATGCTTTTAATTGGATAATCTGGTGCTTTGGTAATACTCTTCGCTATCATTGGGTTTTGGTCTGAAATTTTAGATGCTTCTATCTGGATTAATTTTAATTGCTGGTACTCCTTTCCATCTCTTGAAATTTCAATTTGTATGTGCTCGGGATAAAAAATCCATGACCTCTGATCTCTGATGTAGGAGATTCCAATATTGGAATAGGTTCTTAAGCTGTCAAATTGAATAATAGCCACAATATCTTTGTCATAAAAACCTTGCCAATCACCCGTCCTGAATTCACTACTTCCTGTAATGCCATCTATGAGCGTGTTGGGTCCAGCTGCAGCGTACTGTGGGGAATATGGTGTATTTAATTGAAGTGAAATTCCTTTGTCTCTCTTAATGAAATAACTGCTTACTATTGCACTTTCAACCTGGAGCTGTTGTGTTGGTGATTGAAGGTACTTAACATTTTTAATATCGATTGTTGAACTTTCTTTTAAGATGAGCTGATCTATTTGACGATTCCAAACGGAGTTGTTGATTCTATAATAACAAATCAAACTATCACAAGGTTGTATCATCTTAATACTTCCAAAGGAAATAGACAAACTGTCTTCGAAAATACGATTGGATGAAGTAATGAAAGGGACTGGTGTAAAATTTAAAGGCACCTCAATTGTTGGACGAATATTTTTATCGAGTAGGGTCCTTAGTGGTTCTTTATTAGTCATATAAAACACTAAGGATCCACCTTTCATAATGCTCTCATGGCTTAAACTTGTTCCTCTGAAAATTTCATTGTTCAATTCTATTCGATCAATATATTTATTTTTGACGCTGTTATTTTTGGTCGTAATCACAAACTTATTTCCGTTTTCTAAATTAATAACGGCGCTATTAAATAAAGGTCTCCCAATTTGATAACTAGGAATACCAGGAGTAACAGGGTAAAACCCAAGTGCACTCATCACATACCAGGCACTCATTTGTCCGCAATCTTCATTCCCTGACAATCCATCAGCTTGATTGCTGTACATGCTGTGCTGAATACTGTCTACATAAAACTGAGTTTTAGAAGGATTGTTGGTGTAATTATACAAATAGGCCATGTGGTGTGAAGGCTCGTTTCCATGAGCATATTGTCCAATGAGACCGGTAATATCAGCTTGTTCTCGTCCGTCTAATTCTGTAGTACTTAGAAATAAACTGTCCAACCAAAGTTCTAATTTATCTTTTCCTCCTAATAATTGGCTTAAGGTCTCAATATGCTGTGGAGCATATAAAGAATATTGCCAACTGTTGGCTTCTGTATAATTAAAGTTAACCTCTGATGGATTGAAGGGATCATACCACTGAGCGCCTCTTTTAGCGCGCATAAATCCTGTGGACGGATCGTGAATATTGATGAAATTATAGCTGCGTTTCTCAAATTCATTGGCAATCAATTCTTCACCCATTGCTTTCGCCATAGCACTGATACAAAAATCATCATAGGCATATTCTAGTGTTTTTGATACGGATTCTGGTTCTTGATCGGAACTGATAAATCCTTGTTCCGCATATTGCTGTTTCGCCAGTTCATTTATTTTGGCCGTGAAGACCATAGCGTCTAATGCTTTTTTAGAATTAAAATCATTAATTCCTTTGAGGTAGGCATCAGCAATAACGGAAACACTATGATAAGCAATCATACATTCTGTTTCGTTTCCAGCCAATTCCCAAACGGGTAAATCTCCTCCCTCGTCAAATTGTCTTAAAAATGTATTAATAAATTGCTTTGTTTTTTCTTGTTGTATGATCGTATACAAAGGATGTGTTGCCCGATAGGTGTCCCATAGCGAAAAAACAGTGTATTGTTGGTCTTTGGCTGAATTTAGTTGATGAATTTTCTGATCTCTTCCACGATATAATCCGTCTACATCTGAAAATAGATTAGGAGCAATTAAGGTATGATAAAGTGCTGTATAAAAGATAATTTTATTGTTAACATTCTCATCTTCAATTTGAATTTTATTCAATTCTATATTCCACTTTTTAACACTTTCAGATCTTAATTCATTAAGACTCCAACCGGGAATTTCAGTATTAAGATTGGTTGCAGCTCCTTTTTCGTTCACTGCCGAAATACCAATTTTTAAAGTTATGGCTTTAGTGTCTTCAGGAAATGTCAATAGTAATTTATGCTGACCGTTCTTAGAAATTATTTTAGATTTCTTATACGGTGTATCTAATTTTAAATAAAAGTAGAGGTGTTGCTCTTTTGCCCATGCAGAAGACACTCTGTAACCACTGATCGTATTTTTATCGATTAAGTTCACAGCCGAAGAAAGCAACATGTCTCTATGATCTAAATCAATTAGAATGTATTTTTCGCCTTCTTTCTTTTCAAAAGTATATTGATGTATTCCAGATCTTTCGCTGGCACATAACTTTACATTGATTTGCTCCTCCTCTAAATAAACTTCATAATACCCAACTGTTGCAGTTTCTTTTTTATGACTAAAGGTAGATCCATATCCTCCTTTAAAAAGATATCCCGGCTGGGTCTTTGCTTTTCCACTTTGAGGGCAAATCAATACATCTCCATAATCAGGAACACCTGTCCCACTCAAATGTGTATGACTAAATCCGTATAGGATAGAATCTGAATAATGATAACCCGAACAACCGTCCCAACCATCAAATCTTGTGTCAGGACTAATTTGAATCATTCCAAAGGGAACCGTTGCACCAGGGTAAGTGTGACCATGTCCACCGGTACCAATAAATGGATTTACAAAAAGGCTTGGATGGTTGTAAGCGCCTCTCTTTCCATTAAAAATATTTTGGGCTGCATCGCTTTTGTGTTGCAAGGTAGAAATATCCTTTTGTGCATTAATTAGCAAGCTAAAAAGCAAAAATGATGTTATTAAAATTTTCAGAGGTTTCAAAAGAGTCTTTTATTGAGTTTCGAATAGGATTTATTTCCTTTTATATAGTAATCATAAAGTAAATTGCCTTTATAAATGGTTTCTGAGATAGGCAATCTTTTGATCATTTTTCGTTTAGAAAGTGTTGTTTTAAAATGTCTGTAAAACGACATGTGCGCTAAGAATACCATCCAACAACTAGAGAACTTTCCTTTGAAAATAAAATGTATTCCTGCAATACCATCTAAGCACATACGAATAAAAATTCTCGGACCCCAAAATCCATAATGATTTTTCAGAATCATTAATAAATTATTCCTAAAATTTAAAAATAATTTCAAAGGCGAATCATAGGGCATTGTTCCACCTCCTAAATGATAAACTACAGATTCTGGAACACAAACTATTTCATAACCCAGATTTCGAATCCTCCAACACATGTCAATTTCTTCCATGTGCGCAAAGAAGTCTGCGTCAAATCCACCGATTTCATGAAAAAGATCTGCTTTTAGCAGTATTGCCGCTCCAGAGGCCCAATGGATTGGAATAATAGCGTCATATTGTCCTTTGTCTTCTTCACATTGATCCATTATTCTTCCTCTGCAAAATGGATAAGAATTGATGTCTAAAAATCCACCGGAAGCCCCAGCATGTTCAAAATGAGTGGGTTTGGTGTAGGATAATATTTTTGGTTGACAAGCAGCAGTATTTTCTTTAAGCATTTGAGTAAGTAGAGGCTTTGTGAAATTCTCACTCACTTCAACATCGGTATTTAGTAATAAATAATGATCAAATCGGTCTTGAATTATCGTTAAGCCTTCATTGTATCCCGCTGCAAATCCAAAATTTCTTTCAAGGATATGCAATTCGATATTTGGAAAATTATTTTGAATGAAGTTGATGGATGTATCTGTTGAACAATTATCAATAACAATTATCGAATGACCATCAGCATATTTTACGAGATTAGGCAGAAAGGTAGCAAGGTGTTTTTCCCCGTTATAGTTCAATAAGACAATGGCTAAAGTTGCTTTCATCTTTAATATTGACGAAAAAGATCATAACTATTAGATCCCCAAGCTTTTTGATTGTATTTGTTAGGGTCATCTACTGTTCCGTTATTGGTATTTCGTTTCACCAAAATTTGTTGCCAAGCCGGATTTTTAAGCTCCCCTAGCATATCTGAATGAAGTAAACGATAGGCATTATTCACAAGGTCTGGATTATAAAACACAAATCTTTTGTTACTAAATACCCCAATTTTATTATATACCCAAATTTCATAGGGATATTCACTAGGTGAAGTTTCTCTCGCATTTATTGAACTAGGGGCTCCATATTTTAGGTATACGCGACCTCGATCTGTTTCATAACCATTTTGAAAATTACTTGAGTATAATCTTTCAATGAGTTGTACTTGACCTTTATATTTCAACCAAGCATCATAAGATTGAGTGGGGGAGACTTTTTTCCAATATGCCTGAATGTGTTTTCTCATCTGAGCCGTATTTTTTTCTTTTAAGGAAAGAATGATGTTTTTGATCTCAGCTGGTTTGGAAATCGGTAATAAGGATTCAAGAAAGAAGGCTACGCTGTCTTCAGTTATGGATGCTTGAAATGCTGGATCTAATACAAGATCATCCATATGAATACTGTCTGTAAATTCATTGCTTCGCTCGAAGATATAGCTTTGCATGCTTACATCTCGCATATTTTTGTTGAGTAAGGTATAATTTAAAGCATATTTTCCAGAAGGTAAATAAGTGATGTCTATAGATTTGAACATTGGAGTAATAGAGGTAGGTTTTAATCTATTAAAGGATTCAAAATTTTCTAAAACAGCACCGGTCTCGGCATTAACAATAGTTTGTTTTACACCAACAATAGAATCTACAGCACTAGATACATTATAGATCTCAAAATAGGAAGGAATTTTAGTGAGTTGCGAAGGATAGAAATTAGAAATTCTTGGAATAAGATAAAAACCAGATTTTTGAAAAGGACTAACATTAGTATCTGGATAAGCGTATTCTGCAATTTCAATATCAGATATTGATGCTTGAGAACTGAAGTCTTCAATATTTATTTCTTGCTGCGCTTTAATAGGATCATTCTTGGAAAGGACATCCTTTAGTTCAATTTTCATTAAGTATTTTCCCGGTTCAATTGCCAAGCGACGAATATCATAAAAATCATCAATAATACTGTCTTTGTATAGGGGAGAGGTCAATAGATAAGCGTCTCTAAGGGTATCGTTCTTCGTTGAAATCAATTCATATTTTACCGCAACTCTAGATTGTAAACCCCCAGGAATTGATTCGTTTGTAATGCTATAACCAACAAATTGAAGGTGTATTTCGATATAATTACCTGCACTTGGATGATAAAATTGCTTGGTGTCTAAATAGGCACGCATGGTATTCTTTTGAGACCAAGACAGACCTTGATTTAATAAAAAGATAAAAATGAAAATATTGCGCAGGGTTTTCATGCTACTAATTTAAGAAATATTCCTAATCTTCTATGTTAGCGCGTAGTTTTTGTCCTAGTTGACGGTTATAGGTCTCCACTAAGTATTTGAGATAATTATCAGTTGATTTTGCAATACATCGGGTATAATTTTTTAACCTGTGTTCGATATGATCTTGAAGTAAATCAACAAGTCCTAATGCGTGTTCCAAATTCTTGGCATGAGAAATAATGGATTGAAAATGATTTTCTAAAGAATTTTCTACTGCTTTTTTACCCTTGTTGCCTTTATCTAAGCAATCGTAATAATCATCTTTAATACTGTAGCTCTCTAAAATTTGAGTATTTACCATCTTATCGTATCCCTTCGGAAACTCGTACTCCACTTCAAATTCCATGTCTTCTAACTCAGAAACGCGCGATTCTAAGAATCTATCGGGAAAACGAAAGGCATCATGCCAATTGATAAAGTCTTGCCACAATCCAAATCGTCGAACATTGTTTCCTAAATCTACAATTTGAAAGCGATTTTTATTGGGTAATCTACGAGAACCACGACCTATCATTTGATGGTATAAGGTCAATGACCTTGTAGCTCGATTTAGAATGATAGTTTTGACAGTAGGTTCGTCAAATCCTGTCGTTAAAATTCCAACAGAGGTCAAAATAGCGTCCGGTGTAGTTCTAAACCAAGTTAAAATATCCTTTCTGTCCTTATCGCTAAAAGTAGAATCTAGATGACGGACATTGTGCTTTAGTTTTTTAAATGATTCATAAACGCGCATTGAAGTTTCAATACCGGCATTAAAAATCAAAGTTTTTTGTCCTAAAGCTACTTCTTCATATGCGAAAATTAATTTTTCTTGCATGAAAAAATTACTGTATAATACATCAGAACTACTTACAGTGAAATCTCCATTCGTCCCAATTTTTAAACCATGTAAATTAACATCGTAATTGTAAGTATCTGCATCAGACAAATAACCACTTTCTATCAATCCAGAGATACTTTCTCCCGTAATAAGTTTATTGTAATTATCCTTTAAAGGCAGCGCACGGTTACTGCTCAATGGAGTAGCGGTAACGCCAAGAATATTGGCATTTTCGTAATACTGAAAGATTTTTCTAAAGCTGTTGTAATGGGCCTCATCGACAATTACCAAACCGATGTTCTTTATGAAGTCTTTATCGTCTAATAATCTATTATTTAGGGTTTCAACCATCGCAATGAAACAATGGTAATCTCCTTGATCTGGTAATGTTTTAACCTCTGAATTAATGATTTTATTATTCACATCAATCGCCTGGAGTTGACGAGATGTTTGAACAGACAACTCAATTCTATGGGTTAAAATGAGTACCTTCTGTCCCCATTCTTCAATGAATTTTTTTGCAATTGCAGAAAATATAACGGTCTTTCCACCTCCGGTAGGTAATTGATAAAGTAGGTTGAATTTATTGCCGTTGTCTCGAAGTTCCCCTAATACATTTTCAACAGTTTTTTCTTGAAATGGATAGAGTTTTTTGGCTTCGTATAAATCGGTATCAAGCATGTGTGCTAAAAAAAATTAGATTGCAAAAGTACGCTTCTTTTCCTAATAAATATAAAGTCTTAGTCCTTTTGTATTAAAAATAATTCTCTTTGAAAATAAGCGACTCGAATTGGAAGAAAAATAATTTTTATTTCTGCCAAATAGACAACAAAATCCCACATGCTACTCCGGCATTTAATGATTCCGCTGCGCCAATTTTAGGGATGGTAATCGGATGGGAAATTAATGCAGCAACATTTGGACTTATTCCTTTACCTTCATTTCCAATGATTAGAATTCCGGGAGTATTAATTGTCGTTTCATAACAAGAGGTGCCGTTGAGCAGCGCGCCAAAAACGGGAAGCGACGTTGTGGCGATAAATTCGGAAATAGAACCATACTTAACATTCACTCTGAAAGCACTACCCATACTGGCTTGGATAACTTTTGGATTGTAAATTTCAACGGTATCTGAACTGCAAAATATTTGATCAATGCCAAACCAATCCGCACTTCGTATAATCGTACCTAAATTGCCAGGATCTTGAATTCCGTCTAAAATTAATATGTTTTTATTTAAATCAAAATGCTTTTCTTTAATAGCACTTTGTTTCACAACGGCAAGAATTCCTTGTGGGGTTTTTAGGGTTGAGATGCGTTCAAATTCACGCTCACTTGCCAGAAAAGACTCAATGCTGTGATCTTCTTTTATGTTAGCAATGAACTTATTCGTTAGTACTAAGCAGTGAATATCATCCGCTTGATTTGAAATTAATTCAGCAATCATTTTTTCGCCTTCCACCAAAAAAAAGCCCTCCAGAGTTCTTAATTTCTTAGAATGAAGATTGCGCAACCATTTTATCTTGTTTATTGAAAGTTTTTCCACTCCGTCAATATTGTTATTTTTGTAAAACTAACATGAACTTTTGAATAAGCTTATTTTTTTACCTTTCTTACTGATATTTTTGTCGGCTTGTCATCTGACAAAGAACGTCCCTCAAGGTAAATTCTTGTTGAAAAAAAATACAGTTTCTTTAGCAGATAAAAACACAACACTCACTGCTGCAGATCTGTCTTATGTGATTCGGCAACAACCCAATCAAAAAACGCTTACCATTCCGATTAAATTATATGTATTTAATGCAATTGATTCCGCAAGAGTTTCCAAGAAAAGAATTCGATTGAATTCTGAAATAAAAGCAATCAATGATCGGAAAATTCTGAAAATGAATCGCATAAACACTAAAAGGATCCAAAGGGCTCAAAGAAAACAAAAGGATTATTACACGGAAAAAATCATTCCTCTTCAAACTCTTGAAGATTCACGATTATTCTTAAGGGAATGGCTGAAATATAAATATGGCCAAAAACCAATAGTTTTTGATAGTATTTTGTTTGAAAAGTCAAAGGAACAGATGTCTTTGTTTCTCAAACGCAAAGGTTATTATTATGGTGAGGTAAAAGGAGAAGTAGTCTTCAAAAAAAATAGGACTGCATCAGCTGAATATACTGTTCTAACCGGCATGCCATACATTATAGATTCTGTTTTTGTTACTTGTGGAAATTATGAGGTGGAAGCCAACTATAATAAATTCCTCAGAAAAAAGAAGGAAGCCATAGGAATGGAACCGCTAAAAGGTCAATTATTTGACTTAGATTATCTCTCGGACTATAGAGAGCTTGTCGCGAAATTTATGAGAAACGAGGCACTATTTGGTTTTAATGCCACCGATATTACGATGACTGTTGACACGAATAAAACTACTAAAAAAGTGGTTTTAGGGTTAATTTTTGGCAGTAGGATGATTCCAAGTACGGTTAACAAAGATAGCTTGGTTGCTGTTTCACAAGCGTCTGCAAGGATTCATGAGGTACATTTTCATCTTTCAGACACTTCAATGTTGAAAGTATCATTAAGCTCTTATCTGGGCAATTCATCGAGGGAGATTAAAGATTCATTAGACAATCAATTTATAAAAACTAAAAATATTTTCTTCTATAAAGAATTGTTTTATACGAAAAAGAAAAGAGAAGAAAAACATATTGCTGTTAAGGATAGTTTGAATCCTGAAAGAATGATTAATATTCATTTCAACGGAAAACAGCCCAGTGTTTCAGCTGATATCTTAGAGTTACAGAATTATCTCGAGATGACTAATATTTATAAAGAAGATTATTTAGAAAGATCCTACCGCAGCCTAAATCAACTTGGTGTTTTTAGTGCGATTAAACCCTTGATTGTTGAACTTCCAGGTCATGTCTTGGATGTTCATTATTTTTTGACGCCTGCTAAAAAACAATCTTTCTCTTTTGATCCAAAATTTACTTCTTCTTTTGGTTTACTGGGTGCTGCCGCCTCTATTAAATATACCAATAAGAATCTATTTGGTGGTGCAGAGAAGTTAACTTTGACGCTAGGTGGTGGATTCGAATCTCAACCCGCTGTATTTGCTGATGGAACTAGAAATGGAAATACTTTCAATACCTTTGAATTTGGTCCGAGTGTAAAACTAGATATCCCAGGATTATTTCCCACTAAAGTTACCCTGCTATCTAAACGACAAAAACCCAGAACACTCATTTCAGTTGGATTTAATCATGAAAAAAGAGCGATTTTTGACCGAAATGTATTCCAAATGAATTACAATTGGAAGTTTTTAGTCTCTAAGACTCAAATTTTTCAAATTGGTCTTCCTTTCGCTTCTGTGATTAAATATGTTGCTATTAATAATAGTCCAGCCTTTCAAAGTCAAATTAATGCGCTAAATGATTTATTTTTGAAAAACTCTTACAGCAATCAATTTATTTGGGAAGACTTTAAATTTTCTTTTGAATATAACAACAAGGATAAAGAATTCGGAGGTACGAAAAAAACGATTCTGAAACATAAATTTTTAAATGCCCAAATATATTTCACCTCTTCAATAGAAACATCAGGGAATCTACTTTCTAAATTTCAAAAATATCAAGATACGCTTGCTAATGGTCAATATCAAATTTTTGGCCTCGGATATTCTCAGTTTTTTAGAAATGACAATCAATATCTTCTTTCTAAAAACATTAATCCAAAGTCTTCTATAAATGTCAAATTACAATCAGGTTTTGGAATCCCCTTTGGTAATTCCAAAACAGCAATGCCTTACGATTACAGTTTTTTTGCGGGAGGTTCCAATGATAATAGGGGATGGAAAGCACGCTCGCTCGGCCCAGGATCTTATAAATATTATTTAGATTCAACCAGCACTGCTGCTCAAATTGGCGACATCAGAATTGGTGGTTCTTTGGAATATCGATTTTCTATGGGAAGTATGTTGAAAGGTGCCTTTTTCTCCGATTTTGGAAACATTTGGACCTACAAGGAAGATGCTGCTCGTCCAGGTTCTAAATTTGGAAATGATTGGTACAAGCAAATAGCCGTTGCAATCGGAACGGGACTTCGATTGGACTTAGACTTTTTTATTATTCGTTTAGATTTAGGTTTACCTATATACAATCCAGCTTTGCCAGATCAAGCCAGGTGGATTTTCCAAAGTAGGGAGCCTTACATTACCGATGGAATCGCATATTATGGTTTGCCTTGGCAAACTGCAGTAGAAAAGCGCGCTAGAGCATTGGCGCATCTACCCAAACCATTTTTACCGTCGATTCAATTTGGTATTGGTTATCCATTCTAAATTTATTTTATGAAAATTTTCTCTGTTTTATTGATTTTGTTTTCTCTAGTATTTCTTCCTTCCTGCATGAAAGGTAAAAAGGCAGATTTAGTGCTCCATAACGCCAGAATTCATTGCTTAGACGATGGAAACCATGTCGTGCAAGCAATGGCAATTAAGAATGGAAAAATTATGGAGACAGGCCCTGATAGACAAATCATGAATAAATATCAAGCAGATGAGTTTATAGATTGTGCAGGAAAAGATGTTTTGCCAGGCATCACCGATGCACATGGACACCTCTTGTATTATGCAAAACAAAAATTGAGACTGGATCTTAATTCTTGTAAATCTTATGAGGAACTTTTAGTGAGAGCTGAAAAATATCAAGAAAGTGGCAATAAGAAGTTTATTATTGGTGCAGGTTGGGATCAATCGCTTTGGGGAGAAAATGATTTACCCAATAATAAAAAATTAAATACTCTTTTTCCTTCTATACCTGTTTGCTTGTACAGAGTGGATGGACATTCGGCTCTGGTTAACGACTGTCTGTTAAACAAAATAAAAAATCTCCCAAATTCAGTCAATGGAGGTCAAATTATATTTGAAAATGGAATTCCTTCAGGCATGTTAATCGATAATGCAATGAATTTAGTGGATCCATATTTACCGAAAAATCGTCCGAGTAAAATCAAAAAAGCAATTTTGGAAATTCAAGAAGAATTACTGGCTTATGGTGTTACTGGAGTTCACGAAGCAGGAATTTCTAATGATGAAATAAAAATATTCAAAGATTTAATCGATGAAAAATCCTTAAAATTGAATATTTATGCCATGTTGTTGGATTCAAAGAGCAACAGGGAATTCGCCGTAAAAAACGGAATCTATCAGCATAAAAATCTAAGCATACGTAGTTTTAAAATGTTTATAGACGGAGCATTGGGCTCAAGAGGTGCTCTGCTTAAAAATGACTACGAAGATCAATTGAATCATCGGGGTGTACAAATTAGTTCCTTGAAAGAAATGCAAGATTTATCGAATTTATGTATTCAATTAAATTATCAATTAAATGCGCATTGTATTGGTGATTCTGCGAATGCCCTTGTATTAAACTTGTATCGACAAGTCTTTGAAGTGAAAAAAGATCATCGATGGAGAATTGAACACGCTCAAGTAATTGATCCAAAAGATTTCTTATTGTTTTCACAATATGCTGTATTTCCCTCAGTGCAACCCATACATGCTATCGATGATTCTAAATGGGCTGAAAAAAGATTGGGTAAAAAGAGACTCTCAGGTGCTTATGCCTACAGAAGTCTTCTAGAGCAATTTGGTATGTTGGCGCTAGGAACTGATTTTCCAATAGCGTCCATGAATCCATTCTTAACTTTGTTCGCTGCAAATCAAAGAAAAGGAAAGGATAATCTTCCCTTGAATGGTTTTGAAACCAATCAGTCGCTTAGCTTTGAACAATCCCTTAAAGGAATGACGATATGGCCTTGTTTCGCAGCTTTTGATGAAAATAAACGAGGAAGTATTGAAATAGGTAAAGACGCTACTTTTGTAGTGCTTAAAAAACCTCTTGTTGAACAAAAAGAATTTTCCGACAACTTTTCTTTCTTTACCTTTATTAAAGGAAAAAAAGTTTACAGCGGCGAAGAATTATCTTATTAGAAAGATGGACAAGATATTTTTCTAAAGTCTCTTGGTTTCTTCTTGCATTTAAGATTAAATCCTAAAGATACTTCATGCGAACCTCCAGAAACACCCTGACCTAATTTAGAAACTGTAATGTCGTAACTGTAACCAACTCTAAAGTTGTCTGTATTAATTCCAAAACTTAAGATAAAAGCATCTTTATTTCTATACCAGGCTCCAACTGTAAAGTTTTCGTATTTCAAATAGGTACCAATACTTAATTCTTGGAATCCATTTTGATATTGATATATAATATTTGGCATCAAAGAGGTATTGTTAGAATACCTTCCTTTATTTCCAATCTTAATATTCGCTCCAGCATGAGCAGTGAAACGCATAGGTAGTCTTGATTGACCTAAAATCATAGATTCATCAGGTCTGTTCAAGTGGTGTACTGCTAATCCAGCGTAGAAATTTTTAGTGTAAGCAACCATTCCAGCAGAAGCATCAAAGAATCCTCTTCTTCCTGTTCCTCTTGGTACGTCTCCAGTTTGATAGATAAAACCACGACGTGGATCGATCATGTCTCCGAATGTTAATTTACTCCAGTCTAAGTATTTTTGATAATAAGCAGCTCTTGCACCAAACATAATGGAGAACTTTCTATTTACTTTTAGATTATAAGAATAGATACCACCAACCATTGTAGTTGAAATAGTTCCCCTTGCTTGAACGTCATGCGTAGCAATAATTCCTAATCCACCCGATATACTTTTTACATAAGAATCGTAAGCCATGCTGTAAGTAACGTAGTTACCTGTAAGTTGTGGCCATTCATTTCTATAGTTCATAGAGACACGAGGACAACCAATTGATCCGGCTAAAGCTGGATTTAAATAGATTGGATTAGAATAGAATTGAGTGAAAGTTGGATCTTGTGCAAATGCTTGCATGGACAATAAAATTCCTAAAGAAACTAGTACTTTTTTAATTTTCATAATTACAAATATAAATAACGTCTTGCTTTTTTGCTAATATTAGAATTAATTCTAAGCGTTAATTGGTGAATAAAATTTTTCTGCTGGTTAAATGAACTCGTTGCATAGGTGCTCTGTCCCAATAGAGATAGGCGATTCGTATGCAATCCGATCATGGCACTCATCGCACCATTTTGTTGATAAGATCCACCAAAAGTGAAGGATTTTATCTGAATATTTAAACCGTAATTAATGATTTCCTTTGTTCTTCCTTTCTCCAAGTATACATATGGAGAGGCGGCAAACTTTTGATTTTTAGAAACAAAGTCCGTTCCCGCTATTAATGAATAAGTTCTTTCAGCTCTGTTGATATTGTTGTAGTTGTTGGTATAAATATTGTCCTGATGCTTTAATAGGTTGTTGACTTGAGCTCCTAAATATATAGGTCCAGCACTGATAACGAGTCCAGAACTTAAATCTCTATACCATAAATGTTGACCAATCGCGCTGTTCATATTGAAACTAAAAGTGTCTACTCGATTGGTTTCATATTCAACTACTGAATTATTAATGATTTTTTGATTGTTTAAGGTCTTTTTACCCATGGTATATTTCACAGAAGGCGCAATGGTGATGAATCTATTGATTGCGATTTTTGGAGAGAAAATAATACTTGTGTTAAAATCTTGAATCACTCCATTTCCGAAATGACTGTAATTACTAACCAAAGCAAAACCAGCCTTAGAGGATCTAGAATAAGAGTCAAAAGAAATCTGTTGATTTATTTTTTGTTGCCCTGCTGAATTTAAATAACGAATGCTTGACATGGATTGAAATTTGAACTGAGATAGTGATCCTACAAACGAACTATTTAAATCGATATTGGATTTCTCTGGAACGATATAAAGTCTTTCTTTTCTATCCGTATTGCTAATATCCTTTGATAACCATTTAGACCATGTAGAATTTTGAGATAAATGAAAAGAGGGAAGATTTAATTTTCGGTTTGATTTGAGATCATCTTTCTTATTGACGATTATTTCGTTTGAACTCATCATTACATTAGATTCAGTACCCTTCAAGTAATTAATAATTTCCAATGGTGCCAAGAATAAATCATTTTCAGACTTCTCGGTAGGAGTGAGGGATGCGCTTTCAATTGAATTCATGAATGATTCATTGATCAGTAAGTCTAATTTGCCTTTGTCTAACACTAAATTATTTCTATTAACTGTTGTCGCGTACGGAGTTGCACTTAAAAGGTTGGATTTATTATAAATCTCGGTATTTTCTCCTTGAATAATGCTTGTTGCTTGCGCTGGATTTTTTATGTTCTTAAATTGAGAAATTAGTTGCTTAGCTTGTTTCACATTTTCAGCATGTTTTGTGAAAGTAAACAAGCTAAAAGTGATTAACAATAAGGCCAATGCACCAGAGAACCAATAATAAACTGCTCCTCTTTTTTTCTTTTTATATAAAGTGGAAGGATTGAAATCAGTATGCGAAACAGAACTGATTTGAGTTTGATCCCAAGCATCTACATCAAGCTCAAATTCTGGATGAAGCAACAAAAAATCTTCCAGCATATATTCTTGCTTTGGACTTAAGTTTCCTTCTTTCCAATCAAATAACCAACGGTCAATATTTTCTTTATTGGGAGTTATCACGCGAGTTGTCTTGATCCTTTTAACTGCTTTTTAATTTTTGTTCTGGCTCTAAACAGATACACTTTTACTTGAGATTCAGATAATTGAAGCATCGCTCCAATTTCATCGTAGGCATAGCCTTCCAAATCTCTTAATAAAATAATGCTTTTTTGGATTGGAGGTAAAATACTTACCGCTCGATCTATTACCTGCTTCGATTCGAAAGCATGACTAAATGAGCTGCCGTTTTCTGGTAAACTTGACGCACATCTATAATCAATACGGGAGCGCTTCTTTATGAAGTTCAACATAGCATTGTTCGCACAAGTAAATAACCAGCTTTTTGCTTTTTCCAATTCCACTTTTTCTCTGTTTAACCAAAGTTTTTCAAAAACATCTTGTACAATGTCCTCGGCATCTGCCTCGTTGCGTAAGAAATTCACAGCGAAACGGAATAAATTCCTGCTGTGTAAATCCACTACGACATTGTATTCATTTTTTTTCAAAACCTACAATTACAGTTAAAACAATCTCCTCACTTGAAAAGTTACACTAAATAAAATTTTATTTAGGTAGTACAAAAATATAAGAATTATTGAGTTAAAGAAACGAAAGATATAATATTATGAGATTGCTTTAACATTTATACCCTCTGACTGATTATTAAAAAACAAATTCTATTTAAAATCCGAAATTGTCAAACCCTGTTTCTGTTAGCAATTGATATTTTTCTTGATTAAAAACAAAAAGTTGTGATGGTTTGTGAGGAACCCCTCTTTGTTTTTCTTTAATAGAGGTTACAATGTCTAGTTTCTGAATCTTTCTTCTAAAATTTCTTTTATCTAATGGTTTCTCTAATATGGATTCATAAAGTCGATGCAATTGACTCAGTGTAAATTTTTCGGGCAATAAATTAAATCCAATAGGGTGGGTCTTTATTTTTTCTTTTAATTTGTCTTTGGCGGCATTCAAAATATCAATATGATCGAAAGCCAATTCATTAATTTCATTTACTGATACCCATTCTGCAGTCTTAGCAAAGGAGGAGGCTTGAGGTATGTAATCATCCATTTTAACTAATGAAAAATAGGCAACTGTAATTACTCTTGCGGTAGGCTCTGCACGAATACTTTTTAACCATTCTTGGTCAGATTTGTTATTTATTCTATCTGGATCACCAAAGGCCCCAACTTGTTCTAAATAAATATTTTTCAACCCTGTTAATTCATCTAATACGCGACTTCCAGCTTGATTTAAATTTTCTGAATCATAAATTAAGTTTCCTGGTAATGCTAAGCGTGGGCCTACATTCGAACCTCTGTCTATCAACAATACATTGAGCTTTTCAAGGTCAAAACCAAAAATTACACAGTCAACCGAAACATTTGGATTGAGTTCTTTGTTATTAACTATTTTTTCAACTTTTCCCACGGCTATTATAGATATTTGTATATTTGAAAGTGTTAAAATGACACAAAGTAAGGATTAATTTTATATAAGTATATGATTTTCATAGTTGAAAGCGGTTCCACAAAGAGCGATTGGGTTTTATTAGACGACAAAAATAACCAAACTTTTTATTCTACAATGGGCTTTAACCCATATTTTCATTCTGCAGAATTTATTGAAACTGAACTCAGAAATAACAAGGAGATTATCGCTATTTCAAGCGAAGTAACCCGTATTTATTTTTATGGAGCAGGTTGTTCTAGTCCTGCACTTAACAATGTTGTTTTTGAGGGTTTAAAGAAGGTTTTTCCTTTAGCTGAAATTTTAGTAGATCACGATCTTTTAGCTTGTGCATATGCTACTTATTCAGGGAGCCCAGCGATCTCATGTATCATTGGTACAGGTTCAAATTCTTGTTATTTTGATGGGGAAAAAGTGTCTGAAGTGATTCCTGCTTTAGGATATATTTTAGGCGATGAAGGCAGTGGTAGTTATTTCGGTAAAAAATTGCTCGCTGCTTATTTATATCACCAACTTACCCCTGAATTAGCCCTAGATTTAGAAGAATCTTTTGGGGTGACAAAAAGTAATATCATAGGTCGCGTGTATCAAGAGCCAAATGCTAATGTTTATATCGCGTCTTTTATGCCGTTTATAGCAAAGCATGCAGATCATCCTATCTTTCAACAAATGGTGGAAGCAGGTCTAAAGCATTTTATGGAAGTTCATGTTTGCTGTTACGCTAATTATAAAGAGGTAGAAGTGAATTTTGTAGGAAGTATTGCTGATGTTTTTAGATCAGCGCTGCAGCGTGCTGCTGATTCTTTGTCTATTCGAATTGGACACGTTATCAAAAGTCCTGTAAATGGCTTAGTTACTTATCACATTAATTATCTAATTAAGAAGGAATTAAATTAATTAACTATGAAAAATTGTTTTTTCTTTTCGGTACTTTTTTTAAGTTCAATTTTCTCCTTAAAAGCTCAGTTTAAAGCTCCGGATTGGGCTCGTAATGCTACTATTTATGAAGTAAACGTACGTCAATTTACTCCTGAAGGGACTTTTGTTGCTTTTGAAAAACACTTGCCTAGATTAAAGGAAATGGGAGTAGATATTCTATGGCTAATGCCCATAAATCCTATTGGAAATTTAAATAGAAAGGGATCCTTAGGTAGTTATTATGCCGTTAAGGATTATAAAGCTATCAATCCTGAATTTGGAACTCAATCAGATTTTGAACACTTAGTTAAATCTGCTCATGCTCTCGGAATGAAGGTAATTGTGGATTGGGTTGCCAATCATACCTCACCAGATAATGTATGGGTGGATCAAGGTCATAAAGATTGGTATACTTTAGATTCAACAGGAAATCTACAACCTACCATTGGAACAGATTGGTGGGATGTAGCCGATTTGAATTATGACAATCAAGAGATGCGCCACGCTATGATTGAAGCCATGGAATTCTGGGTTAAAACTGCAGATATTGATGGCTACCGTTGTGATGTTGCTGGGTGGGTTCCTGCTGATTTTTGGAAACAAGCGAGAACTGAATTGATGAAAATAAAGCCTGTTTTTATGCTTGCTGAAGCGGAAGGGGCAGATATTCACGATAATTTCGATATGACTTACGGTTGGGAATTTCATCATATTATGAATGATATTGCTAAAGATGAGAAAAATGCAATCGATATTCAAACATATCTTAATAATGAGAAGAAATATCCTGCGAATGCCTACAGAATGCACTTCACTTCTAATCATGATGAAAATTCATGGAACGGAACTGAAATGGAACGTATGGGAGATGCACGATTTGCTTTAGCGGTCCTTGCAGCTACGATTCAAGGAATGCCTTTAGTTTATAATGGACAAGAAACTTCCTTGGATAGAAGATTGCTGTTTTTTGAAAAAGATTCAATCTCTTGGTTGAAGATGGATTTAGTAGATTTTTATACTGATTTACTTCAACTTCATCATCACAATGAGGCTCTGTGGAATGGTTTAAATGGTGGTGAAGTGGTTTGGGTTTCTGATGTTAAAGAAGGATCTTATTGTGCCTTTACTCGTGAAAAGAATGGTGATAAGGTTCTTTGTATTTTAAATTTATCTAATGCGGATCAAGAGATAGTATTGAATGGTGCCTCTGTTCCTGGGAAATATCATAATATTTTTACGGACAAATCTACTCGATTTAAAAATGGATGTAAAGTAACATTAGCACCTTGGGGCTATCAAGTATTTGAAAAATAAATTATATGCAAGCATCGAAACCTAGATTATCTTTTTGGCAAATCTGGAACATGAGTTTTGGCTTTCTTGGAATTCAATTTGGATTTGCTTTGCAAGGTGGAT
>Ga0114960_10001339_pt1 | contig 19789 bp, 16 predicted proteins | sample C_130625_MF_Meta_FD_92637 | JGI IMG/M metagenome (GOLD analysis project Ga0114960, IMG submission 92637) | Freshwater microbial communities from Lake Croche, Canada to study carbon cycling - C_130625_MF_MetaG | ecosystem: Environmental > Aquatic > Freshwater > Lake | place: Lake Croche, Canada... | reverse complement strand
TAAAAAAACTGAAAGAATGAATTAAATTTACGAATCAATTTTAAGATATTTTTTTCCTATAGAACCCATCCGTAGCTATGAAGACCTTTTCCTAAAAAATTAACTCCTAAATAACATATCCAAATTACAAAAAAACCACAAGAACCTAAAATAGCTGCATTTTTTCCTTGCCATCCTTTTAATAATCTTGAGTGTAAATATATTGCAAAAACTAACCAAGTAATTAATGCCCATGTTTCTTTTGGATCCCAACTCCAATAAGATCCCCATGCTTCATTTGCCCAAACAGCTCCAGATATGATTCCAATTGTTAAAAATGGAAATCCTAAACCAATAATTCGATAACTCCAAATATCTACAGTTTGTAACAAATTCATCTGAGAAGTATTTTGAAGAGTTAACTGTGTTGAAACTCCATTAGAATTAAATTCAATATTTTTCGGTTGAAACATTTCAAAAAATAAATATAAAATTGAAAATAATGAACCAATAATTAGAACCGAATAACTTAACATCATCATACTAACATGCATCATTAACCAATTTGATTGTAATGATGGAACTAAAGGTAATGCTTTCTGCATATCTGTTGGAAGTGTTAAACTTGAAAAACTTGATAAAAAGAATAACAAAGGAACGATTAATGATCCAATTAGACGACTTTGTGTTTTTGATTCAATATATAAGTGAATCGCTGAAATACAACAACATAAGAAAATTAATGATTCGTAAAGATTACTTAATGGAAAATAACCTTGTGTTACCCAACGAATAGAAAGAGTTAAAAAAAATAAAATATTACTTATGAAAACGAATGTTCGACTTATTTTAAAAATTAAATTATTTGTCGGAATAGAAAGACTAATCCAATATAAAATCATTGAAATAAATAAGAAAAAACAAGCAATTATAGGTAATTGATAATCATTAAAAAATGAAATTTGCATATTTTTTAGTTTCTAAAAAGTAAAAATGAAAAAAATTATAAACGAATCTTTTTTATTTATTATAAAAAGTATACCTTTAAAATTATATATTTTTAAAAAATTTAGTAATTTACAATTAAGTTAAAACTACATTATACTTCCTATAAAAATAATCCTTAGTAGCTCAGTGGTAGAGCGGTCGGCTGTTAACCGATAGGTCGTTGGTTCAAGTCCAACCTGAGGAGTTGAAACGGATTACTTTTACTATAATATGTGAAATTAAAACTATTTTTGAAGTTATCCAATTAAAAAAAGCATATATGAAAATTTACGAGTATTTTTTTAATTTTTTAAAAAAATTTTTTTCTGTTACAAAGGAAAACTTTCGAAAGTTTGATAAACAATATCCGTATACATCAGAAACAATTCAATTAAGTTTTATTTATTTTTTTGCTCTTGTTGATTTAATCTATTCAATAGCAACAAATATGTTTTCATTAGGATTTATTCCAGAAATAATTATGCCTTTTTTTCCATTCATAAATGGCATTCTTCAATCACCCATTTTAAAAATTTGGGCAAGCCCTGAAAAAGTATTTTTTATGTCATATGTTGTATTGGAACTTATGGTAATTCGATCAGTGTTAAAACTATCTAAATTTGTTCGATACAATATTTTGTTAGTTTTTGCTCTACTAATGTTACAAGGATTATTAGTAAGTGTTTGGGATCTTTTATTTCATAGAGAAATTACGGCGGCAGTGGCAAATTGGGCTTATGATGATGGATTGGTAATTGGAACAAATCGAAAATTAGCAGGTTTTTTCTTTTTCTTAACTTTTTTAGGTTTTATTGGGTTATACTCATATTTTTATACAAAAGCTTTAGGAAGAAAAATTGCAACATTACCCGGTTTATATTGGATGACGGATTCTGTTGCATTTTGGTTACGTATAAAAACACCAACAATGAAATTTGGTGGAAAAGATACAAAAAAAGATTCTGAAAGTGATTAAATAGAAAAATAATGTTAAAAGTAATGATAATTAAAATTAATTATCATTACTCTCAATAATATTTACTAATCCTGTTGATGTGAAGTTTAGAACTCCATCAGCTAAAGCGTACAAAGTATGATCACGCCCACATCCAACATGTTTTCCAGGTTTAAACTTAGTTCCACGTTGTCTAACTAAAATATTTCCTTTTTTTACTTGTTGAGCTCCTGTACATTTAACGCCTAATCTTTTTGCTTGTGAGTCACGGTTGTTTTTCGTGCTCCCAGCTCCCATTTTATGTGCCATAATTTTTTATTTAATTTGATAAATTTTCAATTGCTACTCTAGTATAAGCTTGTCTATGACCACGTACACGTGTATAATTTTTTTTCGGTTTTGTTTTTAAAACCGTAATTTTTTTTCCTTTTACTTGTTGAACAATTTTTGCTACAATTTGGCTTTTTTCCAAAAATGGTTGACCTAATTGAATTTTATTTGTTTTTTTAAATAACAAAATTTTATTTAAATAAATAAAATCACCTAAATTTACGTTATTAATTAAATCTAAATCATACCATTGACCTGGTTTGAATAAAAATTGTTTTCCAGATGTCTGAATAATTGTATACATATTTTTTAATAGTTTTTTTTACAGAAAAATTAAGTTAAAAATTAATTTTTAATTACGAACTAAATTATAAATTATTATTTATAATAAGACAATGTTTTTCAAATAAAACAATTAAATAATTCAAAAATTTTATGAGTACTGAATATTATTATTTACTAATGTCACAACAAGATCTTCTGCAAAATGAAGTTATTGAAGAGGTAATCCGTGAACGTGCAAGTTCTTATATTTTACAAAATAAAAAAATTGATTTTTGGATATTAGTTAATCCTAAATTTGTTAATGATATGAATTTATCTTTAAAAATTAAACAAACTAATTTTTATAAACAAAAAAAAAATATGTTAACATATTTTAATGATAAATGTGAATTTTATACGGCTATTATTTCAACAAATAAAGAGTTTATTACATGGTTTAGTTTACGTTTAGGGTATTTTGAAGATATAGATTCATTTGAAAAATTAAGTCCAGTTAATCCAAATTACATTTCAAATGGTGTTACAGGAAAAGTGGATACAAATCTTTCGTCTGGAAAAAATTTTTCATTTGATTCAGAACCAAAAAATTTACATCCAACTTTTCTAACTACAAAATATCAAAAATTATTAGAAGTTCTTTATACATATCAAAAATAAAAAATTAAATGCAGGTAGAGAGACTTGAACTCTCACGAAATTTTTCACTAGATTCTAAGTCTAGCGCGTTTACCAATTACGCCATACCTGCTATTGTTACATCATTTTGGTTATAATTATAAGGAGAGAATTTAAATATGTCAAAGCATAAAATATCTTTCTTATAATATAAAAATAATTAAATTCTTTATTAATTTTTTTAACAGCTATGAGAATATTTTTTACATTTACTCCAATTATTTTGGCGGCTTCATGGGCGATTTACAATATTTTCTTTTTAATTAAAAAAAGTATCCCTGCATCTTAATTTTTTAGGAAAAGGTCTTCATAGCTACGGATGGGTTCTATAGGAAAAAAATATCTTAAAATTGATTCGTAAATTTAATTCATTCTTTCAGTTTTTTTAAGAGAACTGAAAGAACGAACTTGCTAATTTAATAAGCTAACCCCATGCTACGAGTTGTTTCTCCACCTAAATAAACGCGAACGCTTAAAAAATCTGTGGGACAAGCACTTTCACATCTTTTACAACCAACACAATCTTCGGTTCTTGGAGCTGAAGCAATTTGACCAGCACGACAATCTTCCCAAACAACCATTTCAAGAACATCTGTAGGACAAGCTCGAACACATTGAGTACAACCAATACAAGTATCGTAAATTTTAACTGTATGAGACATAAATTTCTCCTAATTATAATTATTGAAGACTATTATAAATTTTTTTATATGCATAATGAATTTAATTAATTTTAAATGCATTCTAAGATTAAAATAAGTATGTAAGAATATCTAGTAGGATTAATATTAATTAGGTATTATTGATAAAACTAAGAAAAGGTTTTTTAAGATCAATTAGAAAAAAAAATGAAAAAATATATTTATGAAATAAAACAAGAAGCTGCTCTTTTAAGTCAAAAAACCGATGAAGAATTAGCTTTTAAAATTGAAAAAGTAAAAAAACGTGCGTTACTTTCTTCTTTGGATAGTGTTTTAGTCGAATGGTTTGCATTAGTTCAAGAGATTTCATATCGAACAATTGGTTTGAAACATTTTGATACACAATTATTAGCAGGGATTTATTTGCATGGTGGAAAAATTGTTGAAATGAAAACAGGAGAAGGAAAAACATTATCTTCTACACTTCCTGTTTCTTTAAACGCATTAGGAAAAAAAGGTGTTCATGTTGTTACAGTAAATGATTATTTAGCAGAACGTGATAAAAGTTGGATGGGTAAAGTTTATAAGGGATTAAATTTAAGCGTTGGCTTAATAAAACCTTCTGACAATACTTTCGAGAAGAAAAAAAATTATCAAGCTGATATCACTTATTTAACAAATTCAGAGTTAGTTTTTGATTATCTTCGTGATAGCTCGGCATTTTATCAGGATGAATTGGTTCAACGTCCGTTAAATTATTGTATTATTGATGAAATCGATTCCATTTTAATTGATGAGGCACGAACTCCACTTATTATTTCAACACCTCAAGGTGAAACTAATTTAAAAAAATTATCGCTTGCAAAAATTATTGCAAATCTTCTAGAAAAAGATATTCACTTTGAGTTAGATGAAAAACGACGTGATATTAATTTAACAGAACAAGGGTACCAAGAAGTAAAAGAACAATTAGGAAAAGAAACATTATATGATATCTCTGATCCATGGATATTAGAAGTATTAAATGCACTAAAAGCTCAGTATATTTTTAAGTTAAACAAAGATTATATTGTTTTAAATAACAAAATTGTTATTGTTGATGAATTTACAGGCCGTGTGATGGAGGATCGTCGTTGGAGTATGGGTATTCATGAGGCAATTGAAATGAAAGAAAGTCTTAAAATTGGAAATTCTACAAAAACAAAAACATCAATTACTTATCAAAATTTTTTTCCGTTGTATCCGAAATTTTGTGGAATGACAGGAACAGCTAAAACCGCTGAAAAAGAATTTAAAGATATTTATAATCTTGAAGTTATTGTTTTACCTACGAGTAAACCAATGGTAAGAAAAGATTTGTCAGATTTTGTTTATCAAAATGAATTAGCAAAATGGAAATCTGTTTTAACTACATCAAAAGAATGCTTCCAAAAAGGCCAACCTATTCTAATTGGAACAGCAAGTGTTGAAAAATCAGAATTTTTGTCGGATTTATTTCGTGTTTCAGAAATTCCTCATCAAGTATTAAATGCAAAACCAGAAAATATTAATCGTGAAAGTGAAATTGTAGCACAAGCAGGAGAACCATATGCTGTAACTATCGCAACAAATATGGCGGGTCGAGGGACAGATATCATTTTAGGTGGAAACCCAACTTTTAAAGCAAAACAATTATTAACTGGATTATTTTTTGAAAATTTTTCACTTGAAATAACTCAAAAATTCTTAGATTTACCAAATAAAGCAGAAATAGATCGTTTTATTATTTTTTTAAATAAAGTTTTACAAGAATATTCAGGCGAAGAACAGTTCTTTGATTTTGAGAGTTCACAGAATGGTATTCGTCTTAACGAGTTAGAAAAATTAAAAATAGATCTTTTAAATTTACCTTATTCACTAGATACTGCTTTAGTTAGTTTAAAAGAAATTTATAACTATTTGTATAAAATTATTTATAAAAAATGGGAATCACAAAATTTATTTGTTAAAAACTTAGGTGGTTTGTTTGTTTTAGCAACTGAAAGACATGAAACACGACGTATTGATAATCAATTACGTGGTCGTGCAGGTCGACAAGGTGATCCTGGATTTTCTCAATTTTATGTTTCATTGGATGATGAATTAATTAAAATATTTGGAGGTGATAGCATTCGTGGGTGGTTAAATTATTTAATGACAGATAATGATGAACCTTTAGAATCAAATTTTTTAACTCAAAGTTTAGAAAAGGCACAAGAGAAAGTTGAATTATATAATTATGAAATGCGAAAAAATGTATTTCAATACGATGAAATTATTAATTTACAACGTAAAGAACTATTTGCTATTCGTAATGAATTTTTATCAACAAATATTTATAATGAGTTAGGTTTACGATATGCAGAATTTACGTTTGACGAAGAATCTAACGAATTGAAAAGCGATAAAGAACATTTTTTAATAAAATTAGAAAAATCTTTTGCATCATATTCAACGTTATTATTAAAGGAATCAATTGAAAATACTTTTTCAAATTCTTATTCTTTATTAAAAAACAATCAACGAGAATTCTTTAATAAATCATATCACGAAATTTGGATTGCAAATGATTTACGTCTTGCCCAATCAAATGTTTATCAATTAGGATTTTGGAAGAAAAGTCAAAATATTCTTTTATTGTCTATTATTGACTTTTATTGGACAGAACATATTGAACGAATGAATTATATTCGTGATACAATCAATTGGAGATCATATGGACAACAAAATCCATTGATTGAATATAATATTGAAGCTTTTCAATCATATAAAACAATGTTGGAGCAAATACGTTCTTCTATGTTATACTATTTTCTAGAAAATCCAATTTTAAATTTAAATTAAAAATCAATAAAAAGAAAAATGGCAAAATTTACGTTAAACGGAAGTCGCTTAAAGGCAATTAAAGTTTCTGGTTTTCGAGCACGAATGGCAACAAGAACTGGTCGAAATGTTTTAAAAAATAGACGTAGAAAAGGTCGTAAACGTCTTGCAATTTATTTAGCAAAATAATATCTACTACGTTTTCATTATTAAATAATAGTGAAAACTTATTTCTATAGAAATGGTGATTAAAAAATTGGTTGTTATATCAACCAATTTTTTATAAATCATACATCAAATTTTACTTTTTTATGAAATTATTAAAAATTCAGAAATCGTTAAATCTTATTACCGACTTAAAATTTGCTATTTTTATTTTAGCACTTATAGCCATTGTTAGTTCCTTAGGATCATTTATTGAACAAGATGAAAATCTTTTATTTTATCAAAATAATTATCCATCAAATAAACCGATTTATGGTTTTATTGATTGGCAATTTATCACTTTTTTAGGCTTAGATCGTCTTTACACTACTTGGTGGTTTTTTGTTCTTTTATCTTTGTTGGCAATCTCTTTAATCAGTTGTACGATTACTAGACAATTTCCTATTTTTAAGAATGCAAAAGAGTTACTTTTTAAAAAGAAATACAATTCTTTTTTAACATCAAACTTTTTTATTAAAATTAAAACAATTCCATATTTAAAAGAATTAATGTTAACCAAAATTCAAGCTATGGATTTTTATACTTATCAAAAATCTAACTTAATTTATGGGTATAAAGGTTTAGTTGGTAGAATTAGCCCTATTTTAGTTCATTTTAGCTTGATTGTAATTTTAACAGGTTCGGCAATTAGTGCCTTTAAAAGCTTTAAAGCACAAGAAGTTTTACCAAAAGGAGAAATTTTCCATATTCAAAATACATTACGAATAGGATCCTTAACAAACTTACCTCTTTTCAATGTACGAGTAAATGATTTTTGGACAGAATATCAAAATAATCAAATTCGTCAATTTTATTCAAATCTTTCAATTTTAGATAATTTTGGCAATGAATTAAAACAACAAACAATTTCTGTTAATAATCCATTGCGTTATAAAAATATTGATATTTATCAAAGTGATTGGAATTTATTAGGCATTCGTGTTGAAAATATAAAAACAAGGAAAATTTACGAATTACCATTATTTCCAATTAAGGAAAATTCAAAAGCTTGGGTTTCTTGGGTCCCTTATAATTTAAATTTTAGTGACGCAAAAAAAATTGATAATACCCAAGTAACTATTGTATTTGATCAATTTCGAAATACTTTTTCAATTTATGATGAAACAGGTAAATTTATAACAACTAAAAATATTCAAGATAATTTCTTAACAAATTTACGAATTTTAGAAATTCTCCCTTCAACAGGATTATTAGTAAAATACGATCCGAGTATTATTGTTATTTATTTTGGTTTTGGGATTTTAATGTTAACTACAATATTAAGTTATTTACCTTATACCCAAATTTGGGCGTTTAATAAAGGAAAATTTTTTTGGATTGGATCTTCTACAAACAGAGGAAAAATACAAGTTGAATTGCAATTAGAAAATTTATTACGACAAACGGAAACTACTATTAAAATTTTTAACAAAATAAAAGACTAACTAATATTATTAAATAATAAGAGAAGAGAAAAATTTATTTTATAAGATTTATGTAGATTTCGCCCTCCTTTTTTCAAAAAAAAAGGAGGACAAGACATGCATAATAATAAATTAATTAATGTTTGAAATTTATTCTTTTAAAATATAAGAAGCTATTTCTTCAATTTCACTTTCTTTTAATCGTCCACCAAAACCTGGCATTCCATTTTTTCCATTAATAATTTGATAAATAATTGAATTCCGATTATTCATTCCAAATGTTTTTAGTGTTTCTTTTTTTAAATTTTTTTCTGGAATAATAATATTATTACCCCCAACATGGCATGAACTACAATTTAAAGAAAATAATTTTTCCCCTTTTTCAAGTGATTCAAAATAAATATTAGAAAAAAAGAAAAAATAGAGTAAAAAAAATTTCATAAGCTTATAAATTTAATTAGATTTAATTTATAAAATTAATTTCGTTTTAAAAAACTTGATTTAAAAAAAGATTAGCTATAAATATATAGTTGTTAAGAAATTTTTAAAGGGCTGTTAGCTCAGTGGTAGAGCATCTGCCTTACAAGCAGAGGGCCGCTGGTTCGAACCCAGCACAGCCCATAAAAAAGTAAAAAGTAATGTTTTTCGTTAGAAAAAACTGGAAAAGGAAATGGAAAGATTCTGTTAAAAGTACGAGCTTATCGTCTAAGGGATTAGGACGGAAACCTTCTAAGTTTCTAATGTAGGTTCGAATCCTACTAAGCTCATTTATTAGTTTGTGGTATTTAATATTCGCGATAGTCTACTATCGCGAATGCTAAATCTTTATTAAATTTGTGTATTTAAAAATATTTTTTGAAATGTAGCTTCAATTTTATCTCCAGAATTAATTGATTCCATCGGGTCACGACGTAAACGATGACGTAAACATAGAATCATTGTTGTTTTGATATCTTCCAAAGTAACTTCAGAGCGATTTTCAAATGCAGCTAATGCTTTTGCAGCTCTTGTACATACTAAGTCACCACGTAAACCTTCAATTTTTAATTCACTACATGTTTGAGAAATTTTCAATTGAAATTCTTTACTAATTGTAGTTTTTGAAAGAGCATCTTGTGCAGTAACAATACTCTTTTGAATTTTTAATTGTTCTGTTTCATATTTATCAAACCAAGATTTTGGATTTTGATCAAAACTTGTTCTTTCCTCAACGATTCGTACACGTGCTAAAGGATCTTGAATTGTACGAATTTCAGCATGCATTCCAAAACGATCTAATAATTGTGGACGTAACTCACCTTCTTCGGGATTTCCAGATCCAATTAAAATAAATTTAGCTGGATGTTTGATTGAAATTCCTTCGCGTTCAACAGTATTCCAACCTGAAGCTGCAGAGTCTAATAACACATCAACTAAATGGTCATCTAATAAGTTGATTTCATCAACATATAAAAGTCCACGATTTGCTCTTGCCAATAAACCTGGTTCAAAAGTGTTATCACCACCGGCTAAAACTTCTTTTAAATTAATGGTTCCACAAACACGATCTTCTGTTGCTCCTAAAGGTAATTCAACCATTGGGATTTTAAGACTTTCAACTTCGTATTCTTCTGCTTGTCCTTTTGGATCTGTATTAAAAGGATCATTTTTAATAATTTGAATATCAGGTAATAAATCAGCTAAAGCACGAATTGTAGTTGATTTTCCTGTTCCACGATCTCCCATAATCATAACACCACCAATTTTTGGATCAATGACATTTAATAATAAGGCTAATTTCATTTCTTCTTGACCAACAATGGCTGCAAAAGGAAAGTTTGTTAAATTTTTTAATGATGAAGTAGAAGAAGATGACATAATTTAAGATATAAAAATCAGACAATTTAAATAATTAAAAAGATTTTGATTGATATAATGAAAGACCTAAACGAATTGAAAAGCCAAGAAGAACAAAAGCTAGTCCAAGAGCTATATAAATATTTACTTCAGTGATCATAAAATCTTTTTTACAGTTTTTATAGATATTATAAACTTACAGAAGCGGTTACTGAAATAGTTTATTTTATAAATAATCATACTTGGGTTTTAACATAAGTGACACATATAATATTTCTATTGGAAGAGGGGACGAAAATTATGACAGCAACTTTAGAAAGATATGAAAACCTAAATATTTGGGAACGTTTTTGTTCTTGGATTACAAGTTTAGAAAACCGTTTATACATTGGATGGTTTGGTGTAGTAATGATTCCTACACTTTTAACTGCAGTAACATGTTTTATCATTGCATTTATCGCTGCTCCGCCAGTAGATATCGATGGTATCCGTGAACCAGTTGCTGGTTCTTTAATGTATGGAAACAACATCATCACTGGTGCTGTAATTCCTAGCTCAAACGCTATCGGTGTTCACTTCTACCCAATTTGGGAAGCAGCATCTGTAGACGAATGGTTATATAATGGTGGTCCTTACCAATTAGTTGTTTTACACTTCTTTATTGGTGTTTGTAGTTATTTAGGTCGTGAGTGGGAACTAAGTTTCCGTCTTGGTATGCGTCCTTGGATCTTTGTTGCGTTCTCTGCTCCAGTAGCAGCTGCAACTGCAGTATTTATTATCTATCCAATCGGACAAGGAAGCTTCTCTGATGGGATGCCTTTAGGTATTTCTGGAACATTTAACTTCATGTTAGTATTCCAAGCTGAGCACAACATTTTAATGCACCCATTCCATATGGCTGGTGTTGCTGGTGTATTTGGTGGATCATTATTCTCTGCTATGCATGGTTCTTTAGTTACTTCATCTTTAATCCGCGAAACTGCAGAAGGTGAATCTACTAACTATGGATACAAATTTGGTCAAGAAGAAGAAACTTATAACATCGTAGCTGCTCATGGTTACTTTGGTCGTTTAATCTTCCAATACGCAAGTTTCAACAACTCTCGTTCATTACACTTCTTCTTAGCTGCTTGGCCAGTTGTAGGTATCTGGTTAACTGCTTTAGGAATCAGTACAATGGCATTCAACTTAAATGGTTTCAACTTCAACCAATCTATCGTTGATAGCCAAGGTCGTGTAATTAACACTTGGGCTGATATTGTTAACCGTGCTAACTTAGGTATGGAAGTAATGCATGAACGTAATGCACATAACTTCCCATTAGACTTAGCTGTAACTGCTCCAGTTATTGTTGGATAATATCTCTGTTCTTACTTTGTTAAACTATAACAATTTTTGCTCTGTTACAGAATTTCTGTAACAGAGCAAAAATCTTTAAACTCCATAAAAATAACCTATTCCATTTTTTATTTATCCCTTCTATTTATTTACTATTGAATCTTAATGTTTATATATCCTATCTCGATTTATTTCTCAAGCATATTTTTACACAACCGTGAGAAATAAATCGAGATTTTCCTTGATTTAATCAGCTTTAGCCATTATTTTTTCTCACGATATAGGTGCTGAGAAAAAAACCATACTTTGTCCTTGTTCCAATTGACTTTAGCCATTATTTTTTTTCAATCATCTATATTTATAAAAGAAGTCATTTAAAGTATAAAAATTTCTCTTCCTAGTAATGTAAAATGAAAAAATTATGACTTTTCAACCATTATTTCAAATATTTCCATCATATTTGCACATTATGAAAAAGAAATTATCAAAAAAAGACAAATATCAGGTATTGAGCAAATTGAGATGTTTAAAGGAAGACTTATAATAAAAAAACCTAAAAATGGTGATAACTATTTCAAACGTTATATAAATCCTACTCGTATCCAGTCATATACTTCTGAACATTTTGATTTTGAGACTAAATTATCGAATGATAAAACTATAGAAAAAGGATCTAAGGAGGTGCACCATATTAAGCATTTCAACACCCTAGATTAAACCTAGACAAAGTACTAGTTTCTTACTAATAAAAAGTGCACCGTTTTTATACTAAAAAATATTCTGTGCACGCCCTGTAGAGCCCAGTCTATATCGGGAAAACCAAAAAAGATACATGGCCCAAGAATACCCTGAGTACACCGCATTTTTTTTGTATGTTTGAGATAATTGGATTGTTTGATGTTCTGAATATTTGGCCATAAAATTTTATAGATTAGGAGTTTTTATTGTAAGATTTATAAGGCATTTTTAACAATATTTAGCAATTACCCTGCTGTAGCCCAGCCTTGACTAAGGAAAAGTGTATAAATATGTTAATTTATATACAATTTACTATTCGAAGCCCTTATTCTAATTGATATTAAAGGGTGTTAGTGCTAAAACACTAAAAATAGCAATGACATACCTTTTTACTAATGATTATATAACAAATATAGAATAAAGAAAGAATATCAACCCCGTTATGATTGATATAACTAACAATGAAGAATTATTTAATGTTCAAACAATAACATTAACTTAAAAAAATTTTCTTTTATATTCGGGAGATGGATTAAATTTATTTATAATGCAAATAAAAAGAGGAATTACCTTTATATATTTTTTGATTATATTTTTATGTTAAAAAGGTAAAAAAGATAAATAACATATATGATATAAAAATTATTGTTTAATTATTAAAGAGAAGATAAATCTCTTTAATAATTAAACTAATAATGTCTCAAAAAAACAAATTAAAATTAATCAATAGGTTTTAATTGAAGAGCTGGTTCTGTTTCACGATTGATTCCTTTTTCAAATCCTGCAGCAGCTGCACGAGAACGTCCAGAATGCCACCAGTGACCAACTAATAAGAAGAAACCTAAAATGAAATGTGAACAAGTTAACCAAGAGCGTGGAGATACGTAGTTAACAGAGTTAATTTCTGTAGCAACTCCCCCAACTGAGTTTAATGACCCTAAAGGTGCATGAGTCATATATTCAGCAGCACGACGTTCTTGCCAAGGTTGAATATCATTTCTAATTTTGTTGATATCTAGACCATTTGGACCACGTAGAGGTTCTACCCATGGTGATCTCATGTCCCAGAAACGCATTGTTTCACCACCAAAAATAATTTCTCCACTTGGAGAACGCATTAAATATTTTCCTAATCCTGTAGGACCTTGTGCAGAAGCAACATTGGCTCCTAAACGTTGGTCACGTACTAAGAAAGTAAACGCTTGTGCTTGTGAAGCTTCTGGACCTGTTGGACCAAAGAATTCACTAGGATAAGCAGTATTGTTATACCATACAAAAATAGAAGCAGTTAATCCCATTACAGATAACGCAGCTAAGCTATAAGATAAGTAAGCTTCTCCAGACCAAACGAAAGCTCTACGAGCCCAAGCAAATGGTTTTGTCAAAATATGCCAAATTCCACCACTAATACAAAGAATTCCTACCCAAATATGTCCTCCTACTAAATCTTCTAAGTTATTGATAGAAACAATCCATCCATCTCCACCAAATGGAGATTTGAAAACATAACCAAAAATAACAAGTGGATTTAATGTTGGATTTTTTACAAGACGTACGTCACCTCCACCTGGAGCCCAAGTGTCATAAACACCGCCGATGTACATAGCTTTAATAACTAATAAAAAGGCACCAATTCCTAATAGAATTAAATGAATTCCTAAAATTGTTGTCATTTTATTTTTATCACGCCAATCGTATCCAAAAAGTGGTGCATTTGTTTCTAAAGTATCAGGACCAAATAAAGAATGGTAAATTCCACCAAATCCTAAAACAGCAGAAGAAATTAAATGTAATACTCCAACAACGAAATAAGGATAAATATCAAGAATTTCTCCTCCAGGTCCAACACCCCACCCTAAAGTGGCTAAATGTGGAAGAAGAATAAACCCTTGGTCATATAAAGGTTTTTCAGGAATAAAATGAGATACTTCGAATAAAGTCATTGCACCACACCAGAATACAATTAATCCTGAGTGAGCTACATGTGCTCCTAAAAGTTTTCCAGAAAGGTTAATTAAACGTGCATTTCCAGCCCACCAAGCAAATCCAGTTGATTCTAATGTTTTGTTTGTAGTAATTTCTAAATCGTTAAAGCGCGTTTCCACGTGGTAATACCTCCTCAGGGAATATATAATTTTCGTGCGGTTGATCTTGTGCGGCCATCCACATTCTAATACCTTCGTTTAAAAGAATATTTTTTGTGTAGAATGTTTCAAATTCAGGGTCTTCAGCGGCTCTTAATTCTTGTGAAATGAAGTCATAAGCACGTAAGTTTAAAGCTAAACCTACAATACCAACAGCACTTGCCCAAAGACCAGCTACTGGAACTAATAACATAAAGAAATGTAACCAACGTTTATTAGAAAAAGCTACTCCAAAGATTTGTGACCAGAAACGGTTAGCTGTAATCATTGAATATGTTTCTTCTGATTGTGTTGGTGTGAAAGCACGGAATGTGTTAGCTGAATCACCATCTTCGAATAAAGTATTTTCAACAGTTGCTCCATGAATAGCACATAAAAGAGCTCCACCTAAAATCCCTGCAACTCCCATCATATGGAATGGGTTTAATGTCCAGTTATGGAATCCTTGTAAGAATAAAAGGAAACGGAAAATAGCTGCTACTCCAAAACTAGGTGCAAAGAACCAACTAGCTTGTCCTAATGGATAAAGTAAGAATACAGAAACGAAAACTGCAATCGGACCAGAGAATGCTAAAGCGTTATATGGTCTAATACCTACAAGTCGAGCAATCTCAAATTGACGTAAACAGAAACCAATTAATCCAAAAGCACCATGTAAGGCGATAAATGCCCAAAGTCCACCAATTTTAAGCCATAAACTAAAATTACCTTGAGCTTCAGGTCCCCAAAGTAATAATAAAGAATGCCCCATACTGTTTGCAGGTGTAGAAACTGCTGCTGTTAAGAAGTTACAACCTTCTAAGAAAGAACTTGCTAACCCATGTGTATACCATGAAGTAACGAAAGTAATTCCTGTTAACCAACCACCAAGAGCTAAATATGCACATGGGAATAAAAGTAAGCCTGACCAACCTACAAAGACGAAACGGTCACGTTTTAACCAGTCATCAATAAGACCAAATAGTCCTTGCTTGTTTTCAACTTGTCCAACTGAAATTGTCATTTTAAAAACGATTGTTAAAAAATATTTGCTTTAAAAAAGAATATTTTTTCGTATTATGAAAAAATAAATTTTTTTAAAAAATAAATAAATAAAATAAGTTTTCAATTCTATATATATGTTTATACACCTTAAATAAGTGTTCTTTAAGGTAAAAAAATTTTACCTTAAAAATAAGTCTTTCTAATTTTTTATCTCTTTTTAGAATTTATTTTATTTCTCAATCTGTCTTAAATTTAAAAGTATTTAAAAAATGCTGTATAGACAATATATTATAAGCTAATTTATTTCAATACAAAATTAAAAATTAATATTTTTATTTTTTGTAATTTAAAAATTATATATGACTCTATTATTATAAATTTTATTTTGAAATGATAAAAAGACTAAACCGAAGCCAAGTAAGACTTACACTATTGAGCTTAATTAATTAAATTTTTAAAAAATTTTTCTAAATTACCTTAATTAAGCCCAATTATTTGATTATTTTTCAAAAATAAAGATTGAAAAATTTGAGTCAAAAAATAAAAAAAGAAAAAATTTTATAAAGACTTGACATATTTAATTCTCGGTATTAGAATATAATCTGTTTGTAAATAAATTAATTTCTACTTTTTGCACAAGCATTTAATTCTAAAAGAATTAGAAAGTTATAAAATACAGGAAAAAGAAAATACTAAAATTTGTTCTATTACATAGTTCAAAAAAAGTATTTTTACTTAAGAGTTTGATCCTAGCTCAGGATGAACGCTAGCGGTATGCTTAACACATGCAAGTCGAACGAAAAAGCAATTTTTAGTGGCAAACGGGTGAGGAACGCGTGAGAATTCATCTTTAAGAAGAGGATAACTTTTAGAAATAAAAGCTAAAACTCTATATGCCGAAAGGTGAAAAAAGCAATTTGCTTAAAGAGAAGCTCGCGTCTGATTAGCTAGTTGGTGGGGTAAAGGCCTACCAAGGCGACGATCAGTAACTGGTCTGAGAGGATGATCAGTCACACTGGAACTGAGACACGGTCCAGACTTCTACGGAAGGCAGCAGTGAGGAATTTTCTGCAATGGGCGAAAGCCTGACAGAGCAATACCGCGTGAAGGATGAAGGCCTACGGGTTGTAAACTTCTTTTCTCAAGGAGGAAAACATGACGTTACTTGAGGAATAAGCATCGGCTAACCCTGTGCCAGCAGCCGCGGTAATACAGGGGATGCAAGTGTTATCCGGATTCATTGGGCGTAAAGCGTCTGCAGGTTGATATTTAAGTCTGTTGTTAAATCTTTGGGCTTAACCCAAAATCTGCAAAAGAAACTATATATCTTGAGTATGGTAGAGGTAAAGGGAATTTCCAGTGGAGCGGTGAAATGCGTAGATATTGGAAAGAACACCAATTGCGAAGGCACTTTACTGGGCCAGTACTGACACTCAGAGACGAAAGCTAAGGGAGCAAACAGGATTAGATACCCTGGTAGTCTTAGCCGTAAACGATGGATACTAGATGTTGTGTACTTTTTAGTATGCAGTGTCGTAGCTAACGCGATAAGTATCCCGCCTGGGAAGTATGCTCGCAAGAGTGAAACTCAAAGGAATTGACGGGAGCCCGCACCAGCGGTGGATTATGTGGTTTAATTCGATGCAACACGAAGAACCTTACCAGGACTTGACATGGAGAGAAGTTCTCTGAAAAGAGAATGTGCTACGGCCTCTTACACAGGTGGTGCATGGCTGTCGTCAGCTCGTGTCGTGAGATGTTGGGTTAAGTCCCGCAACGAGCGCAACCCTTGTTTCTAGTTAATTTTCTAGAAAGACTGCTGATTATAAATCAGAGGAAGGTGAGGACGACGTCAAGTCATCATGCCCCTTACGTCCTGGGCTACACACGTAATACAATGGATATGACAAAAAGTTGCCAGTTTGCGAAAACGAGCTAATCTCTAAACATATCCTTAGTTCAGATTGTAGGCTGCAACTCGCCTACATGAAGGTGGAATCGCTAGTAATCGCAGGTCAGCTATACTGCGGTGAATCCGTTCCCGGGCTTTGTACACACCGCCCGTCACACCATGGGAGTTAATCATACCCGAAGTTATTTCCCTTAAAAGAAATACCTAAGGTAGGATTGATGACTGGGGTGAAGTCGTAACAAGGTAGCCGTACTGGAAGGTGCGGCTGGATTACCTCCAATATAAAAAATAAAAGTAGACATTTAACGGGCTATTAGCTCAGTTGGTTAGAGTGCACCCCTGATAAGGGTGAGGTCTCCAGTTCGAGTCTGGAATAGCCCATTTTGGGGATATAGCTCAGTTGGTAGAGCAGTGCTTTTGCATAGCAAAGGTCAGCGGTTCGAATCCGCTTATCTCCAAAAAACAATTAATAAATTTTTTTTAATTGTTGTTTTAAGATACAGTTTTAACATATGCTGTTTCTATTTAGTGATGTAAAATGCTATACATTCGTTTTTTAACAAACAGAAAGTTATGCCAAATAATGCACTTAAGTTAGGAATTTGCGCAGGAATTATTGTAATTTGTGAAAATGCTGGAAATGCATTTGAAAATAAACAACTCATCAAAGGTATTGTTTGTGGCTTGGCAGCATTCTGTGCAGCGAAATCAACTATTGAACTTAGCTTAACAGCGAAAGAAGCAATAATTAACGGTGCACCGATGGTAGGTAAATCATTAAAAGCACTGAGTGAAAAATTAAAAAATAATTTAAAATAAAAAATTTCTTAAGAAATTAAGAGCTTGCGAAGGATCCCTTGGTATTCAGAAGCGATGAAGGACGTGGCTACCAGCGAAATGTTCCGGGGAGTCGGAAGTAGGCTTTGATCCGGAAGTGTCCGAATGAGGAAACTCTATAATCTTATTACTGAATCTATAAGTAAATAAAGAGCAAACCTAGGGAATTGAAACATCTTAGTACCTAGAGGAAAAGAAAGTAAAAACGATTCTCGGAGTAGCGGCGAGCGAAATGGGAACAGCCTAAACTTTTAAATTTTTTTTAAAAGGGTTGATGGGGTAGAAAAGTCTTAAAAGAGATAAAAAATAAGTAATATTATTTTAAAAAAATTAGGTGAAGTAATTGGAAAATTACACCATAGAAAGTGAAAGTCTTGTAACCAAAAATTAAAAAAAAATTCTATACCCGAGTAGCATGGGGCACGTGAAATCCCGTGTGAATCTGCGAGGACCACCTCGTAAGGCTAAATATTCCTGAATGACCGATAGCGCATAGTACCGCGAGGGAAAGGTGAAAAGAACCCCGGGAGGGGAGTGAAAAGAACGTGAAATTGCAAGCTTACAAACAGAGGTAGAACGACTTAGCGTTTAACCTCGTGCCTGTTGAAGCATGTTCCGGCGACTTATAATTAGTGGCAGGTTAAAACAGAGATGTTGGAGCCATAGTGAAAGCGAGCTTGAATAGAGCGTTGGTCACTGATTATAGACCCGAACCCGCTTGATCTAACCATGGCCAGGATGAAACTTAGGTAACACTAATTGGAGGTCCGAACCGACTAATGTTGAAAAATTAGCGGATGAGTTGTGGTTAGCGGTGAAATTCCAATCGAAAGCGGAGCTAGCTGGTTCTCTCCGAAATATATTTAGGTGTAGCGGTTAACATTATAGCGTAGGGGTAAAGCACTGTTTCGGTGCGGGCTGGTAATTCGGTACCAAATCGAGGCAAACTCTGAATACTACGTGCACAGTTAACTAGTAAGACTACGAGGGATAAGCTTCGTGGTCAAGAGGGAAAGAGCCCAGACCGCCAGTTAAGGCCCCCAAATAATTACTGAGTGATAAAGGTAGTGGAAAGGCTTGGACAACCAGGAGGTTTGCTTAGAAGCAGCAATCCTTTAAAAAGTGCGTAATAGCTTACTGGTCTAGCAATTCTGCGCCGAAAATTTACGGGACTAAGTAATTTGCCGAAACTGCGGGATTTACATATTTATATGTAAATCGGTAGGAGAGCGTTTCATTGTAGGTAGAAGTTCTAACGAAAGTGGGAATGGACGAAATGGAAGTGAGAATGTCGGATTGAGTAACGAAAACATTGGTGAGAATCCAATGCTCCGAAACCCTAAGGTTTCCTTTGGAAGGGTCGTCCACAAAGGGTGAGTCAGGACCTAAGATGAGGCTGAGAAGCGTAGTCGATGGACAATAGGTCAATATTCCTATACTGATTATTACTGGTATCGAGGGACGAAGAAGGCTAAACTAGCCGGATTTTGGTTACCGGTTCAAGTAGTTAAGGTGTTGAAAACTAGAGAAAATAGTTAGAGCTGAGATATGAGTTCAAGATTGAAAAAATCAAAGTAGTTGATGTCATACTTCCAAGAAAAGCTCGCAATGCCATAAGTAATAATCACCTGTACCTTAAACCGACACAGGTAGGGAGGTAGAGAATACCAAGGAGCGCG
>Ga0114960_10001332_pt1 | contig 19841 bp, 8 predicted proteins | sample C_130625_MF_Meta_FD_92637 | JGI IMG/M metagenome (GOLD analysis project Ga0114960, IMG submission 92637) | Freshwater microbial communities from Lake Croche, Canada to study carbon cycling - C_130625_MF_MetaG | ecosystem: Environmental > Aquatic > Freshwater > Lake | place: Lake Croche, Canada... | reverse complement strand
TCTTATTTCTTCTTCGCGATTTGCTTTTTCTTTAGCAGCATCAATTCCTCCAAAGTATAAATCTAATGATTTTTGTTTTGACTCTAAATAGGCTGTATTTTTTGCATTGCCCTGATCTCTTAAAGCAAATAAAGACATAGCAGAACTACCAGCACCAAGATCCACAGATGCTGAATTTGCAGTTCCAGAAGTTTTATCAAATTGAGTTCCAGCAGTTTGCTGAGTCGCAAACGCAAGAAGATTTCTCTGGCCCATTATAGCGCCCATTCCATTTTCTCCAGGCATGTAAAAACCACCTTGTCCAGTCTGTGCATTCTGTGCATAATAATCTGACTGAGCTTTTTTTAATGCATTTTGTTTGTTTTCAGAAGTTCCAGTATAACTATCCATTCCTATTACTGAACCACTTGCATCAAATGAAAGTCCTTGATCTCTTTTTTGGCCGTATGGATTTACTGAAGCTGGATCTTGATATTTGGTAACGTCTGATTCGACCCAACCGCCATTTGCGAATTTCTTTATTGTTCCATTATTTAAAGAATCAAGAAAACTGGGACCATACTTCTGAACAGCTGATTTAGTGACTACATACTCTCCACCCATCAACATGGCGGGAACGTCATCTTTCGAACCAGAACCGCCCTTTATGTAGCCTCCAGAGGCCATTCCAGTAAGTCCCATGATACTGGAAGTTATTTTATTTGCAGATTGCGTCATGAACGCTTCATTAATCTTTTGCAAAAAAGCGCTTGCGACTCCAAGGAGTCTAGTTTTTAATGGTTCTGTAGAATTTGGATTAGATAATTCTTTCATTGCGGAAACCATTGAATTTCTAAAATCCATTGGAATATCTTTTCCGAGTTTTGAATTGAATTCTTCTATTTGTAAGTCAATTTCTCTTTTGGATGTTTCAAAGCCGCCAGAGAAAGTGGTTCTTTCGGATTCTGTTCTTGTTAGTTTTGCTTGTGCCAATTTTCTTATTCTGGCTTCTTTTTTTGCTATCTCAGTTTCATCTTCTGCTACTGGTTTTAATGATTGTTTTTTAACTTCTGCAGCATCTTGCAAAGTTTGTTTTGATATTTTTTCTAGTTCAGCTATTTTAGAATTTATTTCTTCAATTGAATAAGATCCAGAACCCTCTTCTGCCAGTGATCTTAATCTTTCAATATCTTTTGTTATATCTGTTTTGCTTTTATAATCTCCATACTTACCACGCATTATTTCATCGAATGGTTTGCCACTTGTTATCGCTTCATACGAAGTAGATGGCTTTTCTCCTTTTTTTACTGCTTCTGCATCTATCGCAGATTGAACGACAACTTTAGCAAATTGATCAGCTGCACTTAAAACTTTTTGATCGAATGTTTGCGCTTGTTCGTCAAAGGCTTGTGAAAATAATCTTTCTAATTCTTTTGTATTGCCAGATGTCGCAGCTTTTGAAGCATCAGACATTGTTTGCAAGTTATTTGTTCTTGATGAAATATCATTATATAAAGATTGTCTATATGCTTGAGCTTTTTCGGCATTGCGCGTTCTAACATCAGTTAGAGCATCAGTTTCTTTTGACTGAGCTGCAAACATTCCAGCTTCATATTGTTTTCTCGGTTCTGATTTTGTTTTGTCTGCGAACTGCATTTCTTCAAAAGAAAGATCCCGAATCTGTCTTCTAAGGTCTAATTCTTGTTTTGCTTTTTCTAATTTCTTGTTTTGAATTTCAATTTGAGCAGAGAAAATATCTTTTTGAAGAGTATAGTAGTAATTAGATTTTTCAGTTATGGCTTTTTCTTGAGCGGCTTGAGCTGTTTGTATTCGTCTGGCTTCTGATTGTTTTTTTATTAAATCTAAAGAAAATTGAAGAGATTTGGATTTATCTTCGAGTGATTTATTTATAATTGAAAGTTGTGCGATTTGTTCATTATTATAATTAACTATATGATCAACATAATCCCCACTTTCTATCAAAGATTCATTTTCTTTTTTCAAAGATTCCAATTTATTATTCTGAAGAGAAACAGATAAATCTAATTGTCTAACTATTTCTTCATAAGATTTAACTTGATCTTGTGTTGATGTGGCAGATTGAATATTATTAAACAATCCAGTTATTTGTTCTGCTTTTGGACCCACGACTCCAAGCTGAGATGTTTTTTCTAAATTTGTTGAAATTGTTGTTCTGGCTTCTGTTGAGATCATATCTTTTAACTCAGCTCTAGTTTGACGTTCTTCCTGAAGGTTTTTTAACTGTAAATCTAAACTAAATTTAGTTCCCTCGTTTGTGGATAATAATTCTTTCTGAATTGCTAAAGAGCTTTCTAATGCGGATGGAATTGTTCCTTCAATTTTTGCAATTTGCTGAGTTATTTCTAGGCGCTTTTTAAGCAATTCTGTTTGTATTAAGACGCCCTGTTTTTCTGCATCTAATCTTGCTTGAGCTTCTATACCTTTAGGAACAATTTTCTCTACATATTTTGATACAGCAGTATCATTAATTAATTGTTGTTGATCTGCATTTAATTTAGGAGCAAAAGATTTAGTTTGTACATCAGCTAATTCAGAAGCTTGTCTTCTATCTTTTTCTTTTGTTCTTTCTAAACCCTTCATTGCGTCTTCATATCCCACATCATTTTCTCCTTCTTGTAAGCCCTTAGTGGGTTGAGGAATTTTGTAAGTTTTTTTACTTAAAATTTCGTTATATGTATCTTTTCTATATTTTTCAATATTTTCTAGAATTGCTTTATCCGTTTCTTCTTTAATTAATTTATCAATTTCTAAAATAGAAGATTGAAATTCTTCAGCTAACTGTTTATTTTGAGTATAATTTATACCTTCAACCTTTTTCCCATTTACTGTTCTCATCGTTTTCTCAACAGCAATCGCATCTAAATAAGGACCAATTAATTCTGATAGTCCTTTATTTCCAGGACTATCTAAATTTAATTTAGATCCAGCTATCGTTTCAGTTAATCTATCTTTATAAGTATAATCTTTTCCACCGTATGCAGCTTTTATTTTTCTAAATGTTGATCCACCTAAACCAATACTACGTTCATTTAAAAACCCACTAAATCCAGTTCCAGATATGTCTGAAAGATCAGATAATTTAGAAACTCTACCCTTGCCTCTTTCACTGAGCTGAATATTGTATTTTTCCTGTAATGAAGTAAATAAATTTAAAGATTTTTCAGTTCTATAAGCAGCTCCAGTTAAAATTTTACTAAATTGATCAATTCCCTTACCAGCTACATATATTCCAGCAGTAATTAATGCAATTGGAGCCAAAAGACTTGCAGCAGCAGCAAGACCTCCACCTAATCCAGTAGCTGCCGCAGTAGCAGTGGCACCTTGTCCTATAACAGCTCCAGTTCCAGCACCAATTCTACGAAGCAAGCCAGCTCCTCCAGCACCAGCTGCCGAAGAACCTTCTCTAAAACTACTTCCAATGGTGCTAAATATCGAACTAATACTTTTGCCACCACTAATTGATTTTACTACCTCCAAACCTTGAGTTGCTGCATAAGCGCCTTGACCTAAAGTATTTATAATTTCACCAGCTTTTTCAGCCTCCTTACCAAACACAGATAAAAATCCAGATGTTGCAGATAAAACAGATTGAAATTTAAAAGCAGCTAAAGCGAGATCTCCAAAAGATTTAGTAGCCTCTTTTGGATCGGGGGCGTTAGATGCACTTGCACCACTTGTTGGCGTGCCCTCTAATGCGCCCGCTGATGCGTCCACTGATGTAGCTAATGGGGCTCTTGATTGAGCTGGTAAGCTATTTTGAGGATTAATTATGTTTGATATGGCATTGAAGTTACCTCCACCAGCGTTCGAAAGCTCTCTAGATATTCTATTTGTTAAAACTGGTATCAAATCAGCTCTTACATTATTTAAATTATTTAATATACTTTCTTCTCTTGCTAATATTGCAAGCATTTTATCTTCTTCGGCTCTAGTTTTTCTTAAGGAAGATATGTAATTTAAAATTTCATTTACTAAATCTTTTTGAGCTGCAACTACTGCTGTAGTTGTTGCGGAAGAAGCTCCTATTCCAGTATTAGCTTGATCTACAGCCATTTGCTCAACTGTTGATACATCCTCAGATGCGCCCGCATTGAAAGCTCTACCTAATTTACCGCTGAAATTAGGAACAAATCCCCTACTAGAATTATAAGCATTAATCATTCTAGAATTGGGAACATCTGTAGCGCCCCTAGGCTCATCAACTTTATTAGTGACAATAATGCCAGAAGGATTCAAAGAAGAATTCCTAGCTCTAGAATCTTTAGAAACTTTAATCATTGAATCTGGTAATCCCGTCGCCGCTTTCTCTCTACCTATAGCATCTTCGATGCTGGAAGCAAAATTAGGGATATATCCTTTAGCTGCAGTTTGCGCATTTTTAGAAAATCCCTGAGTGTCAAACATGGTATGTCGAGCACCAGTAGATCCAAATTTTTCATTTAAAGAATCAAGTAAAGGATTACCTCTTAAAGTTTTAATATAATTATCAACATCCGAATCTTTCATTTTCTTTTTACCAGCAAAAAATTTATTAGTTTCTTCAATCAATGCGTTTTGCATTGCATCATTTAATTTAAAATTCTGAGCATAAACATCATCTATGCTTAATGAATTATCTCCATATTTTTTTCTATATTCACCAACTACATTTTTAACTCCAGATTGCGCTAATAACTCTGAAAGAAAAAAAGCAAAATTAGTCTTTGGAGATATATTTCCACCTTTTGAAAAAGTTCCAGTTGCAAACTCGTCAACACCAAGGCCACCAATTACCTCTCTTTCAAATCCTGCGGCTAATCCATTTTTAGTTAATATTTTACCAATATTAGTAAAAGTAATAGCATTCTTCGCGAACAAAGCGGGATTTTCTTTTTCAAATTCCTTTATTGATTTATTAACGTGATATTCTTGATTGATTTTATCACTACCTTGTTTATAAAATATTTTTTGTCCAAATCCTTCTCCAGATTTCGGAGCTAAAAATTTACCACTTCCACCACCACCTAATTCATTGTAATTAGGATCTGAATAAAGCATTCCAGAACCACTTCCAGTTAGTTCTGAAAAGTTAGGAATGTAACCATTTGCAGCTTGTCGAATCATTGACTTGCTAACTGCATCGTATTTCCATTTTGCAATTGAATCATAATAAGCTTTATTATTTTTATATTCTCCATATGCAACAGAAGACTGTGGAGCGCTGAATGATGGACTATTTTTAAACGTATCTACATCTTGCCCTTTTTTAAATTCGAAGGACTCTTGTGGAGTTCCAGAATATCCAAAATCTAAATTTGATAATTGAAAAATTCCCTTTCTATTAACTGTAGAAGTTAATACGTTAGTCATTCTATCAATCACTTCTTGCGGAAATGACTTTTTAAAAGTAGTTCCCAAAGTCCCATCTTCGCCTTTTCGGATTGGCTGAAATGCTCCAGCTGTTTCTCCAAAGAATGTTCTTAGTTGAGCATTTGATTTTGCCTTATCCCTTATTGACTTCAATGCATCTAATCTAATTGGTTTTCTTGAATAAGCGGTAGGCGAATAAGTATCTAAAGAGCGAGCGATTTCAGAAGCATTAAGCAAATTTTGTTGAGCTTCTGTCGATTCAGGATCTAATGGTTCCCTATCTGGATTAATTAAAAAATTAGAAATATATTTCTGTAAATTTGCGGCATTAGGATCTAGTAGAGCTAAATATTTTGAATTTTTTCCAACTATACTCTTATCAGCATCTGGAGTATTGAGCATTAATCCCTGAACACCTTTTTCACCTTCTAGCAAACCATTAATTAATGCGGGTCTAAGTATAGAAGTTGCGGCTTTAACTTTTTTATACTCTTCACTTCCTCTGTATTGAAAATTCTGCCCCATCATTTGGGATTCGGAATGTTTTTTTGCAACTTGAGTTAATGTGCTAATTATATCATTACTCCAAACTGAAGATAAACCAGCATCAGAAAATATCTTTTCAGCTTTTGAATCAAGTTCTTCGTATTTTAATTCTTTTACTTTTCCAGAAAATGCTCCTTCTATTACATTTGTGTAATCTGCTTTTGCATAATTTCCAGCTTGTTGCATGAAACCTCTAGGAACATATTCACTTCGTGAGCCAGTTTTTGTTTTTGCATCCATCAACGCTTTCCTTGATAGATTTGCATCCCTATCTCTATTAAATGTAGCCAAGAAATTAACACCGAGCATTGACATTAAAAAATCACGTTTAGCTTGAGGAGCTAATGATGGATCTGCTAATTTTTTAACATTTGCAGAAGTTCCACTTAAACCAGTTGAATAGTTTTGTCCTAAGTATTTATTGACGAATTCATCCAATGACATTTCTGAGATCATTGGATTTGCTGTTAAAATGTCGGCATTTACATTTGCAAAATTAGGAATATAGCCCTTAGATGCATTTAAATATTCATTTGGATCTTTATATAAATCTTTGTTTGCATTTTTAAAAGTTTCATATAAATATAATTTTTTACCAGATAAATTAATTTCGTCATTAATTTTATTACCTTTTTTGGGACTCTTAGATCCTAAAAAAGATAAAGCTTTTGCATTAGCCTCTTCTTGAGTAAATTGTGCACCCCTAACTTTAATCTCCATCATCTCATCGCCTTTATAAAAATCAATTCCAGCATTTTCATTTGGCTCTCTAGTCCAACCTTTAAATTTTTTGTCAAAAGTTTTTTCTCCCAATGCCCCTTTTATATTTCTTAAAACTCCACTATATGGAGAACTAGGATTATTGTCTGGATCTAATAATAAGTTTTCATATCCCTTTTTTCCCTTGAAAGATGAAGTTAAATAGTTGCCGTATTTATCTTTCCATTTTTTAACAAAATTTTCTTCAGTTGACCCTGATTTTTTATCTTTTGCATAAGCGTCTTTATAGTCTGCTATTACATTTTCTGCGTCTGTAGTGTATTGTTCTAATGATTTTTTAAAACTAAAACGAACTACTGGAATATTCGCATCATAAGAGTCATTGAATCCTAAATTTTCTACATCATAAAAATTCTGCAAATATCCAGAACCTTTTTGACTGCTGCCTTTCATTCTAGATTTCAATGAACCTATTGATTCAGAAAAGTTAGGAATATATCCAGACGCAGCTCTTTTAGCCACTCCAAACTTAGCTGGATTAGCTCCACCACCTTCCAAAACCGTTTGGTTTAATAATTTTCTAGCGATATCATCTTTTAATTGTTTTTGCCCTAATTTTATTTCCGCGTAATCAAATTTTTGTTTTGGCAACCCATACGCTTCAGCAAAACTGGGTTCAAGATTTTTAACATCAAAAGCTTCCGTGGAACTTTGAGTGCTATACTGAGCAACTTTTTCCGCATCAGTTAATGTTGGAATTTTTAAAAGTTCTTCAAATAAATAACCAGCAGTTGATGTTCCAATTACGTCTAATTTAATATTGGATAAATTTGAAGCAAGACCAGCTCCTGGTTTCAGACCAATATCGGAAACTTCCTGTAATAGAAAATTAACAATTTCATTTCTAAATTTAGAATTCAATTTGGAAATAAAATCAGATTTAATTTGATCTTCAGATCCTTGCAATCCTTTTCTAAATCTATATGCATTACCTACTGGAAGATTTATAACATTAAAATTTTCATATCCTTTCAAAGTATTTAATAAATTAGATCCAGCATATTTTTCTAAATTTTTATCAGTTAATGGATATGGTTTTGCTTTATCTAACACCCCATTACCCTCGCCAGCAAAAGTAATTCCCGCAACAGATGCGGCCCTAGCATCAACATTTAAAACATTCTTTTTGGGTTCTGCAAAATTCGGAGTATATCCTTTTGCTGAATTTACTGGATAGTTTGGTATGATAGCATCTCCACCAGATCCACGAAAATTTGGAATTCTAGTTTCGTTGGAATTGTAGACCATTGTTGATCTTTGACCTCCACCCATTGGAAAATTGTGATCTACTATTATTTTGGAGCCAGAAGGAGATTCGGATCTTTCTTTTGAAATGGCTCCAGCTAAATTAGGAATAAAACCTTTTGCGGAACCTAGTACTTGTGGTTGTCCACCGCCAAGTCTAACACCCGCTTGCTGAAGAATTGGTGAAACACCTCTTGCTATATCTTCTAATTTTTTTGATTCAGTAACCTGCTGTCTAATTACTCCCAACAAAAGATTTGCTTGAGCTACTCTATTTCCTTCTAGATTAAATATTTCCTGCTGGAAATTTGCATTTCTAGATAAAACATTAGTAATTGCGGTTTGAATTAATTGTTCTTCTTTTGATTTTGAATTTATGCCCAATAATGTCTGAAGTCCACTTGTTGAAAATCTGGCAAAATCAAGAGAAAGTTTTCCGAGAATACCAATGAAAAGAGCGAGGCCTGGACCCGATACAATGCTTCCGATTCCCTTTAAAACAGCTTTACCTATTGAACTGCCCTGATCTTCCGCATCTTTTCCACCATTACCAAAGATAGCTTCATTTATGGAAGTTATCGCGGAAGCTCCACTTTGCAAAATATTAGTAAAATCTTTCGAAAACGCAATCATTCCAATATTAGATCCTAATTGTTTTGAAGCCGTCAAAACATTAGTAAATGAAGAATCAATTGTTTGATTTAACTGAGCAACTTTTCCTAAAATATTTCCACTTCCACTCATTGCAATATTCAATGATGACTGGAATGTACCACCAGCACTTTTAACGTCATTTAATAAAGCTGCTAATTTATCTACTTGAAAACCACCACCAACTTTTAATAGTACGCTATTTCTTAAATTTTTATCAAATCCTTGAAATTCATTAGCTAGATTTTGAATAATTTGAGTTGCTGGTAAAAAACTACCAGTTGTAGCGTCTTGAACAGATATACCTAAATCTCTAAGATCTTTAATAATTTCTGGATTTTGAACTCTGGTGAAAATTGTTTTTAAAGCATTACCAATAACAGCTCCACCTCTACCAGTTTTTTCTTGAAGTGTGGTAATAAAAGCCGTTAGTTCTTCAAATGAAACACCAGCTTCTTGAGCTACAGATGCAGAACGACTTAAACCTTCAATTAAGTCTTTATTATTAACGGCAAATGAATCAGAAACTGCAGACATTTTATTTGCATATTCAATATAAGCATCAGCTCCACGACCAAATGCATTAACCGCTGAAGTTAGACCCATAACTGCATCAGTTGCAGCAATACCAGCAGTTCTAGTTAATGCTAATGCAGCCCTACTGGCTTCCAAAGATGATGTTAAATCTTTACCTTGTCTCGCAAATTCTAATGTGGAATCAGCCGCATCTTTATATGAAACTCCCAATTGTTTTGCTATGCTAAATAAGCCAGCTGAAGTTCGATTCAAATCACTAAAAGTTTCATTACCGATTACTTTTATTTCGGTTAATGATTTTTCGACTTCAACTGTGGAAGTAACTAAGTTTTTAAAAGCACTAGATATGGCATTAATGACTCCAACAGATGCTCCGAACGCAAGTACGCGAGCGTTGGCAGCTTCCATTGATTTAGAGAATTCATCAGCTTGCCCAGTAATTTTACCAAGTGAGCGATTAAAATTTTCCATACCCCTTGAATCCATATTCGCATTGAGCGTAATGGTTCCCACGCGCCTTCTAGCATCAGCTATGTCGCGCTCCATTGGGGTTGTATTAGCAGATACGTCTAATCTAATTTCGTCAGCCATTCCTTAATCCTTTATTTTAATTACACGATAAAAACAAAAAACCCACCCCTTGCGAGGTGGGTTTTTAAATTAATATCTATTTACAATTAATAACCCCATCCATTTACACCAGCGTCTCCAGTGCCTAATCCAGACAAGAATACACCGTGTTCAAAATCATTTGGGCCACCGATTTGAGTTTCAAAAACTAAATCAACAGTTTTATTTGATCCAATGCTAGATGAGAAAGATTCGCTCTTCAAACGAGTTCCCTTAAGGGTGAAAACCATTGCGTCTTGATTTACATTTTTAGAATTTTTAATACGCATCGTGACATCTCTTTCGGCATTATCATCCAACATAATCGCTAAGTTTCTAGCTTGAACTTCATTCACAATGGCGCTAACATTTAATGTAGCTACAATTGGAAAGTCTACAACGCGAGCAAAAGCAAATCTACTTCCCAAGCGCTCAATCGGAGTTCTCTTTAATGGAAGGGCTAGAGAAGCGCTTTGCAAATGCAAACCATCAGATCCAATTCCATTAGCATCTCCATAAATATTTGCAATTGGAACGGCATATCCAGTTTGGGTTGAAGTTGCACTTGCGCCACCATAAGCGCCAAAATTCAAAACAATATCACCAGGGCGTAATGCATTTGGAATATTTGATCCAGTGCCTTGGGATGGAGTTGGTAGTACTATGATTTTTTGAAATCCAGAAACATCAGTTGAAATAACACCTTGAGTTGCATTGACTTGAGGACTCAATGCGCCTGTGAGTGATACGGGAGAGCCTCCAACAGTTAGAACTCCACTTCCAGAAGTATATACAGAAGAATTCATATTCAATCCTTCAACTGTAATTTTTGCTGTTGGTAAATTACCAACAGACGCATCAATAGAATAATTAGTTAAGAAACCATTTCCGATGCCGATAACTGATTTTCCAACTAATGAATTAGCGCCAGTTTCATAGTTTAAGTCAAGACCTTCAGCAGTAGTAACAATGTAATAATGCTGACCAGAAGAATTACCCATTTGACCAGATGAAAAGTTTCCAGCTGCACCACTTCCAGTTTGAACGTAAAATCCCATTGCTCTTTCATTAAATCCATCAGTAGGATAGTAAGAAAAATCAAGAGAAACAGTTGGTGACTTAAGCACCAATGCGTCAATACGGGCTAACTGACCGAATTGATTTACATCTTGACGATCAATGCTAAAATTATAATTAGCATTTTGCACCCTTGTTAATTGCCTGTGATCACCTGAATCAGTAGAGTTTACATTCTTACTGATATACAGAGCTTCTGATTGATAAATTACGCGATTACGTGCCATATTTTAGAAAGTTTCTTTAAGAGAATTACAGTTTTTTTAATAAAAGTGAAATTAAACTCTATATCTATACACAGATAATTCAAAATCTATGAATCCGATATAAAGCTGTTTTAATAAATTAGGTCTAACTCTATCTGACATTTTTGATGAATTTACATTTTTAACAAAAATATGTTCTTTATAATTTTTCTTAATATCATTGTAAGAATAATAACCAGTTTTTAATGCTCCAAATTGATTTAAAGGTTCAGATTCAAATTCGCATATTGGAATATTTTCATTATAAGAGTCGGCAAAAACGGATAAAATACAATCCAATTCATAAGCTTGATTTGTTAAAATTACTGCGGTTGTTTTTGTTATAGTTTCATTCATTCCACCAAATGCAAATGGTTTATTTTGCATTGACTGATTTGATATATAAATTGCTGGAAGCTTCTGTTCGTAGGGAGTATAAAACTCATGCGCATTCGCAACGCTTTGATTTAGTTGCTCTTGAACATTTAATATAACATTTTCTTCAGTATCATTTGTAAAGTAAATGTCTATTTCTTTTGGTGAGAATTTTCCAGTTATATTTGCCGTTGAAGACACTCCGCTCGCTATAATTCTAGCATTTGAATTATCAAAAATTAAAGTAGAATTATTAAAACCCGAAAATACATTATTTATATAAACTCCACTTGGAATATAAGCTCCAGTTATTGATGAATCATATACAGTTTGTTTAAACTGAGATCCAAACGCTTTAAAATTTGCGGGCAAAGCTGTATCTTCATAATATGTAAATTTTCCAGTTTCAATAGTGTAAGCTTCTGCTTTTGATAAAAAAAAGTTCTCAAACCAAAGCATGACGGATGTTACAACTTTATGTTGAAATTGAGGTTTCATATTAATCTACAAATGTAAATATACTTTTATTTCTTCTATACAAAGAGGAAAATTTTGTTCTATACTTTTTAAATAAAGTGCTTAAATACTGAGTTGGCATATATCTAGCGCCACTCCTAGATTTTTCAGATTGAATCGCAGGACCAGAACGAGAATTTTCTAATCTACCTGAATTTGAAAATAAATAATAATTTAATCCAGAAATTCCACTCTCTATTCCTTTTGCCCAACTTCTTCCTTCTTGCCAAGGCATTGGAGTTATTTCCCATATATCTTCTATTTTCGGCATACTAATATTTAAAAAAGAACTATTATAATCAGTTTTGCTTATGATTTTTATTTCGTTTAATTTATTCAAAATAGGAGTTATAGGATCTGAATCTTGTCTGAAACCAATAAAAGAAAATAAATTACCTTGAGTAACTCCCACTAAAGTATCACTATAATTTCCAGCATATGGACCAGCTTTAATTTCCACAGTAACTGGATGCGATAAAAATTCAGAAATCATCATTTGTTTTAAATCTTCAGCTTTTTGTGAAATATTAACTATTTCTTTCTTAACGACTTTTTCATGTATTTGCTTTTTTACTGATTCTGGTAATTTGTAAGCCATATTAAACTTCTAAAGGAATAACTGAAAATTTATAATATTGAGGACCAAACATTCCCTGAGGCAATCCAGGACTATTAATTGCATATGTTTTTCCATCTAATTCTACAATTCTTGCACTTTTCATAAATGCTGCATCCGCTAAACTGACAATAATAAAAATCTGCCCCTCTGGAATGTTAATTTTTTCTTGGGCAGAACCTTGAAAAAAGTCTCTTTGTTGAAGGTTTTTATATTGTATTCTTGCTTTTATAGTTCTTACATTCTGATTTAATTTTACTTTAGGATCTATTCCTCTTTTGTAGTATGAATTATATGAAGATATAGGCAAAGAATCTTTCTTGGAACCCTCTCGATAAACAATAATATCTCTAGCAAAAGTATCGTGAATTTTATCTACGATATTTTTGATATTTTGTTTTTGAGCGTCAGATATAAATCCAGCCATGTTTATATTTACACTTATATTTTTATTATATATAAAGGTATAAGGTATGGACGCAAAACAATCATTATCACGAAGGTCATCTAAATCAATTAGTTTTTTATTTAAACAGTATCTAACATTAATTGAAGACTTAAAATTTGAACACGAAGAATACGTAAAAAGGCTCAAGAATAGTATTCCACATGAACATCACAAAGTCATTGATGCTGCAGAATATTTTAATGAATCAAAAATGAATTGGATTAGAAAACGTGTATTAGATACTGGCAATGAATGCCTGAGAACTTGCGAAACAGAACTTAATGATTTCAGTGTAAATTTTGTATTTAAAAATTAATATATTATAAGGAATATGGAATCAAAAGAATTATATACTTTCACTGTCTTCGAAGACAAAGAAAAAACGGTAGAGGAAACTAAAATTGATGAAACTACAGGAGAAGAAGTAACTTTTAAAAAGAAAGTTATTGAAAAATCTCCAACTCAAGTAACTTTAAAAAAGCCCACGCGAAGACAAATCGAAGAAGCTGATTTAGAATATAGCGTAGAAATGAGTAAGTGTATCAAGAAAGGCATCCTTACGAAGGCTATGTTGGCGAAAAAGTATTCTGATACTGGTGGATTAATGTCAGAAAGTGAATCCCAGAGGCTTGTGGATTTATATAAACAGATTTATGATTCTCAGGGTGAGAATCTTAGATTAGATCTATCTGAAAATAAATCGGAAGAAATTATCGAAAGACAAAAAGTTTTAGTTGAGGAATTAACTTCAGCAAGAAAAGAAATTATTGATATTGAATCTGGATATAGATCATTATTTGATCACACAGCAGATTCAAAAGCTCAGAATAGAGTTTTGTTATGGTACATCATTAACTTAACTCATGTTAAGAAAGAAATTGATGATTCTCCAAAACCTCTTTTTAAAGGAAAAGATTTTGAAGAGAAACTTCAAGATTTCTACTCCAAGGAAGAAGCTCAAACTCCAGAGTATGTAAAAATTTCCAAGAAACTTTCTACATTAGTAGCATTTTGGTTCTTCAATCAAGTTTCATCAAAAGAAGATTTTGAAGAGCTAGATCGAAAGATTGAAGCTGGTGAACTATAATCCACTACTTTCATCTTTAATACAGATCTTTGATGGATATTCAAGGTTTGATCTAAATGGTCAAACCTTGTTTTTTCGTCATTTTTCTCTTAGAGATCACGAATCAATTTCAATTAATTTTGAAAAATATAAAAATATTGCAATAAGCAAAGGAGTTGAAACTGAAAATCAAACCCGCGAAAGATTATTAAAGGATGGATCTTGGACTGATGATGATGAGTTGAGTATTGCGGAACTCGAATCATATATCTCAAATTTAAAAAAAACCAAAAGTAAATTATTTTTACCTTCTCAAGTTGAGGAACACCAAAAAATAATTGATGAAGAAACTTCTAAATTAAATTTATTATTAAATAGAAAAAGAGAATTAGACTCGACTAGTGCTGAAAGTTATGCTAGCAAAATGTCAAATGAAGAATTTTTGCGAATGCTAGTTTACGAAGACAGAGAATTAAAAAAAATAAAATACTCTTATGAAGAATTCGGAGAATTAACCTCCACAGAATTATCTGAAATAAGTTCAAAATATCTTTCATTATCCGAAAGTCTAAACGAAGATAATATACAAAAAATTGTGCTACAAGATTTTTTTAATATGTATATATCTTCATGCGAAGACTCTTATAGTTTTTTTGGAAAGTTTATTCATGAATTAACTACATATCAAATGAAATTACTTTTGTTTGGAAAAATATTCAATAATATATTTCAATATAATGATGACATTCCAGATAGCATAAAGAAAGATCCAAGAGCAATATTTAATTTTATTGAATCTAAAAAAGTTAGGGAAAAATTCCAATCTGAATCAAAAGATTCTGATGGTACAATGGTATTTGGCGCAACTAAAGAAGATATAGAAATTTTAGATCCGAAAGCAAAAAAACAATCCCTATCTTCTATTCTAGAAAAGAGTGGAGGTTCATTAAATATGGAACAAATGATGGATCTGCTGGGCTAAATTGGAGATGCATTACCAAAGAATGCTGAGTTGCCATAAATAATACCACTGAACTGTGCGAAATTATTTGAATAAAAGCAAATGCCATTAATATCAGTTACGTTTCTAGTGTCTATGGAATTCGGCTGTATCCAATTTTGATTATCCAAATCAATATATGCGCCACTAGAGCCACACATAATAACATCTGAATATGTTTGTGGCAATGAAGAATAAGCAATAGAAAATGAAGAATTGCAATACCAAGAAGACTGATCATACCAACCAGTATTTAAATCATAATTAAAATAAATATTATTTGATTGATTAACGAATACATCGCTTATAGATCCAGATGCAAATATTCCATTTGCAAAATCCAAACTGCTTCCAAAATGTCCCTCGAAAGTTAAATCAACTGATTTACTATTACTTATGCTAGATAAAAAAGATTCGCTAGTTAAATTAAAATTTCTTAAATCAAGAATTAATGCTTTTTGATTTTTATTTTTTGAACTATTGATTGAGATTAAAATAGATTTCTGTTCTAAATTATCTACATTTTTTACCAAACTAAAAAGTTGGGATTCATTAACTAAAGCATTGATATTTAATGTAGCAATAATTGGATAACCAATCGGTCTAGAATTAACAAACTTATAACCCATTTGCTGATTTGCTTGTCTATTAAAATCTATAGATAAAGAAAAAGATTGCAAATTTATATCATACAAATCTGAATTTAAATTTGTAATACTAGATCCTAAAGAAAATTCATTAAAATTTAAATTAATGTCACTTGGTCTGAGCGCATTTATTTCATATTCTCCAGTGTTTGGGGAGGGATTGGATAACTTAATTAAATTATAATATCCATTATCGTTTAATTGATTAGCTCTTCCATTCTGGGGATTAACCGAGGGAATTGGAAATCCAACATCTTGAGAAGATTGACTAATAGGATATTCTTTATAGAAAGATGAATTTATATTTAATCCTTCAGCTTCCACATTGACAGTTGGAAACTGACCTACTTGAGCTTGTATTGAATACTTATTTATTAAAGTATTTCCTATGCCAACTATTGTTTTTTCAAAAATTGAATTTTCTAAATTTAAATCAATTCCCTCTCTAGAAGTCGCAATAAAATAATTAGCTCCACACTCTTGAGTTAACTTGTTAGTTATAAAATTACTTTCACTATTAGTGGAATAACCAGATAAAGTTCCATTTTGCTTTGTTGTTTGCAGTCCATTTAACCCAGTATAAATAGGAGTTTGGTTTTTTATGTAAAAACCTAAATTAGCTTCATTATCTAAATTAGTTAAATAATAAGAAAAATTTAAAGAAACTGTTGGAGATGCAACAACAATGGCATCAATAGCCCCAAGTTGTCCATATTGATTTATATATTGTCTTGGAATATTGAAAGAATAATCAATATTCTGAATTCTTTTTAATTGCTTATGGTCAGTTTCAGAAGTGGATAATTCATTCTTGCTTACGTATAGAGCTTCGGATTGATAAATTATTCTATTCTGAGACATATATTATTCACATGCTCCACTGCCTGGCGCTTGAGCAACCCCATCTGCAAACAGTGTGCAACTTTGAGTGTCCACGGTTATCCAACTTCCATTTTTAGAAGTATCAATTATTCCATTTAAGAAATAACCATTTGAATTAGCTCCAGCGGCTAAAAAAGTAATTCCTGCACTTCTAAAAACATAATATTTACCATCATCAATAACCAGCTCTGGGGTATCGTAACCTGAATAATACACCATATCTTTTACGCCATTATCAAATTTACCATTTGAGTAAAGTCCATGAGCCAGATCTGAATTTCCATTACTAAAAGTATACCATTTATTATCATCTTGCGCTTGTGTTGGAGTTGCATTTGAATAGTCGTAGTTTATCGAACCATCTACGTATAAATGGTCAGAAAAAACAGCATCACATATAGCAGCTATACCATCAACATATGTATAATATAAATCATTATCTGTAGCTAAAACTGGAATTAAAGAATCATATGATATAGAAATTTCACCAGATACAAATTTATAATTTGAATATACGTCATCAGCTATAGTTGCAATACCAGAAGCATAGGTATACCATTTATCATCATCTAAAGCTTGAACTGGAGTTTGTGAATCATAATCTGTATTAATCACACTAGCGGTATAATAACCAAATGAATATGGTCCATCTGGAAGTATACTTAATACAAGTAAATCTTCGCTAGATAAATGTTGTTTTTGAGTTGAAGTTAGCGCTGCAACTTGAGAAATAGTAAATGATTGCAATTGCGTTGTTGTAAGGGCTTCAATTTGACTTGTTTTGAGTGCTGCAATATCAATATCTTCTATAGCTTGAATTTGTGAATTAGTTAGATATGGAATATCAGTCGTTTCAATGGCTCTAATTTGAGATGTGCTTAAATTAGTTATAGATATGTCTGATAACGCAGCTATTTGAACTTCGGTTAGTGCGGCTATTTGACCAGTTGTGAAATACTCAATGGATGATCCTATAGCAGAAGAACTCATTGATTGTATTTGAGAATCAGTCAATACTGAAATTTTACCAGTATCTAATAAATAAAGTTGTTCAAGTGCAGAGCTATTTAAATACTGAATTTGAGTTGTAGATAGTTGATTAATCGGGTCTGTCCAGGTATTTATTTGAGCAATTATTTCATTTGGTATTGCTTGAATAGCTGAATCTTGAAAATCAGTTCCATCATATATCGTGTCATAAGTTAATGATGGAGCAATATATGTTAAAATTTCTTCATTGCTTAATGCTTGTATTTGAGAAGAAGTTATGCTATGAGATTGAGCGGTATTGGCAAACGAATATTCATTTAATCTCATTAATGGCAATACTACTTTAAATTGATTATTATCTAAAGCTGAAATATTTAATGGATTTATTGCTGCAATTTGAGATTGACTTAGTGAAGAAATTTGAGTTGTAGTTATAGCTTTAATTTGATTGCTAGTTAAAGATGCAATATCTACATTTTCTAAAGATTGCACTTGCAAAGTACTTAAAATATTAATTAATCCAGTAGATAATGAAGAAACTTGATTTTCCGTAAGTGAAGAAATTTGACTTGGCTGCACAAAATTTAACTGATATAAAGCCTTATTTAAATTAAAATAATACAATTTATTACTTATCGAAACATATAAAATATTATTTTGTATACAACATCCTCCCACAATAACTTCTCCATTAGAACTTAGAATAATATTTATATCTGGATAAGAAAGCAAATTATTATTTTTATCTATTCTAGTTAATGCATTAAAACTATCAAATATAAATAAATAGTTATTATTTTTTACAAATGAACCTCCAGATGCAATTGAATTACTAGATATAAAATCTAAAGTTGAGTACAACTGCTCATTATTAGAATAATAAAATTTATTATTAAATTCAAACAATACAGCTTGACTAGATGGTGAGGCAGATAATACTTTAGTCCAAGCGGTTAAATTTGTAGAAGAATAAATTCCATCTCTTAAAGCTATATAATAAGTATTATTTTTATAAACAACTTCTGATAAATTATTAGATGTGCCTACTGAGGAATTTACAATTATTCCAACATTCGTCCAATTAATTGAGTCTTCTGAATGCTCAAGAGTGGGTTTATTTGTTGCATCCTGTATGCCAATTGCAATAAATTTATTATTTACATAACTTAATCTGGCAATGAAAAAAGCTGCTCCGCTAGAATATGCAGTCCAATTTAATCCATCATCAGTAGATACATAATATTGAGAACTTGATAAAGAACTCGCTACAGCTATGAATTTATTATCTGCGTATATTACTTTTCGAAAATATTTTTCATTAGTTGTCGTCTTTACAATATTCCAAGATTGTCCATTATTTGTGGATCTATATAGATCTGAGTTATATCCATAAATTAAAACACTTGAAGATTCAGCTAAAGATGTTATTGCAGTTGGCGTATTATAATAATTTATGTCATTCGTAGATAAATTATTTAACTGATTGGTTGTTAACGCTTGAATTTGATTCTGATTTAATGAGGATAATATATTACCTTCAATAACTTGAATTTGATTAGTTGTTAAAGCTGCAATACTACCAGTACTAAATGCGTGTATTTGGGAGGTTGTTAGATTTCTTAAATTATTTAATGAAATTTGTTGAGTTTGCGGAGTAGTAAATACATTTATTGATCCAGTTGGCAATGAAGAGAATTGAGATTCACTTAGTACAGCTATATCCTGCGGCTCGATAGCTGCGATCTGACCAGTAGTCATGTTAGTCAATACATTTGTTGATAAAGATGCAACTTGAGCAGTAGTTAATGCGGCAATATCTATTGTTTCAATCGCTTGAATTTGAGATGTAGTTAATGCATTTAACGCATTACTTGATAAAGATGCTATTTGCGTAGGAGTCATTGCCGCAATATCTATAGGCTCTATAGCAGCTATTTGAGATGTAGTTAATGCCTCTAAAGCATTTGTTGTAATTGACGCTACCTGCGCTGTTGTCATTGCTGCTAAAGCGGCGGTTCCAAGCGATGCTATTTGATAAGATGTCAACGCTGCAACGTCTTGCGTTTCGATAGCCTGCACCTGAGACGTTGTGAGCGCATTCAAGATGGTGCTGGACAAGGACGCTACCTGCGCCGTTGTCAACGCTGCAACGTCTTGCGTTTCGATAGCCTGCACCTGAGACGTTGTGAGCGCATTCAAGATGGTGCTGGACAGGGACGCTACCTGCGCCGTTGTCAACGC
>Ga0114960_10001327_pt1 | contig 19893 bp, 16 predicted proteins | sample C_130625_MF_Meta_FD_92637 | JGI IMG/M metagenome (GOLD analysis project Ga0114960, IMG submission 92637) | Freshwater microbial communities from Lake Croche, Canada to study carbon cycling - C_130625_MF_MetaG | ecosystem: Environmental > Aquatic > Freshwater > Lake | place: Lake Croche, Canada... | reverse complement strand
TCATACAGCAATAAAAAACACTATACGGTCTATCTGCACTTTTAGGTTTCCCTAGAGTAATCTGGTGTACCAGCCCTGAGATTTGATATTATCTAATCTTCTATAGTGCTAACTACTATTTATACTATCCGAACAACTTCAAGATTATCGTAAGTGTATTCATCAACACGCGGCGGTTGACGAAAATCACTTCGCATAGCACCCTCACATCGTGCATTGTTCATCTCCAATTCATATTCAACTTTGGTTTTTTTGCGATAATTTTGATATCTAAACGCAAGGTTGCTATTCTCAATTTGTTCAATTTTATCCATTTGTTTATCACCAAGTTTTCTTAGCGATCCAATGTTGTATCTCTTGTGCTCGCCACGCTAGTCCCCAAGGCAGTGTGAAAAATATCTTCTCACCATTAGGAGTATACATGGTCTTACCATCATTGTCAACACCCATCAATCCTATAAACATACTTTATCCTTTGACTAATTTAAATTATACACTCCTAAGTTCTATTTTATCAAACTTAATGGGTGTATAGTGTTTTGGAGATGTAGTGTGTGAATCAGGTACTGCTACATTATATCTTTCAGGATTTGCCCATGAACCAGTACCTTGCCAATTATGCTTAAATGAAAAATCAATTGTACTATTTAAATATTTTTCTTCTTCGATTAGTTCCATAAATTCTTCATGGTTTCTACCGCCTTCGCCCCACTTTGGTTTAGCTAATTTTCTAGCACGAATAGATGCGTTGGATTGTTGTCTAGAATAATCTTGTGCAAAAAACGGTGATTTTGCTGATAATGGATCTGCCGGAGTAATAATAGCTACTGGTTGTTGATAATAATAATCAAAATCTGCTTCCCAATTACCTGCATCATCTATAGTAAAATTATGATTAGCCCAATATGGCCCGGCGTTTCTTTCGCCAAATTCTATCAAATCTAACTCTTGGTCAAATTTAATGGTAGCTGTAAATCCTCCTCGTGTACGCCATAATATTCTAAACAATGTAAATATTTCATTTACTAAACTATCAGCGAAAGGATTGATGTCAGGATGTATTATATTATAATCAAAGTTTTCATATTCGATTTCCTTTTGCAATATTGAATCATCAAAAATAATTTTATAATGATGCATCGGTAGATTACCGCGTTGCGGGATTGACACTGGTTTTTCAGTTAATAGATGTTGCAAAAATACTGCAAACACTTTCATCCTAACCATAACATGAAATTTAGAAAGTTTGAAATCTTTAGTTATCCAACCACCTGCATACTTGTGTGCTAGTAAGTTAAACTTGTCAGGGTTTTGCCCAACAATGGTATCCATTCCTAAACCAAACCCAAATCCAGCAGCAATATTAACTATGTTGTTATTTCTATTACGCCATAAAAAAGTCATCGTATCTGCAAAGTTTTGATATGATTCAGTTGGAAATCCTACTATCCAATTGGTAAAAGCATTTACTCCAGTTTTCTTCCCGTCTATAAAGTTCTGTTCCATCTCAGCAATAGTAACACCTTTATCAATATCATCTAACACAGGTTGACTGCCAGATTCTATTCCATAGTTTAACATATGACAACCTGAATCAGCTAAATCTTGATAGAATGCTAGATCCATTCTACCATCGCATCTTGCATATCCAGTCCAATGAATTTTCATACCTTTAGCAATGACTCCTTTGCAGAAGGCTCTAAGTTCATTTAAATTTCCATTTACTAAGCTATCAATGAACCAAATAATGTCAGTTCCCTTTTCATAATATAGTGTTTCTATTTCTTGTAAAACATCTGTAGCCATGCGTTGACGATATTTCCAAAAATGTGTTTCTTCACAAAAGGTACATTTTGCAGTACATCCTCTACTCAGTTCACTATTAACTCCATTTGGAAATACATACTCATTGAAATCAAAATTAGAATAATCAGGCATAGGCAAGTCATTCAAATTTAATCTTTGTTCTTCTGGTTGTGCTAGTTTTTGAACTTTGTAGTGAACTATTCCGTTTTCAATTTCTTCTAAAATTTCTAAAAGAAGTAATTCTCCTTCGCCATTAATAACATAATCGAACATGTTATCATCTTCTCCGGACCAAGCATGTGGTTCTTGACAAGGTCTAATGTTAGGGCCACCTACTAATATTTTGATGCTGGGTAATCTTTTTCTCAATTCTTTTACCATGTACTTAACAGGCTCTGCATTTGTATAGTACATAGTAAATCCTATAACATCCGGCGGATTTTTAACAATCTGCTCTATATAGTCGTTTAATAAAATACTCAGATGCGGATGTATGCCACTATAATAGTCTTGCGCTAACCATTTCCAATCTCTTGCCCCGTCCCATGGGTTAAAATCAATAAGTCCATCACTTTGCCATTGTTTGGCCAAATTATATGCTTTTACATTTAAATCAATACAAGTAGATTCGTATCCAGCACCTTTTGCTACTGCTGACAATCTTGCAAGATTAAATGGAGGAAACATTGGTGCCCATTCTGGACACAGTATTAATAATAACTTTGTTTTTCTATAGGCGTATTTTATATTGATAGTAGTTACATTTTTTTGAACTTTGGTTTTTGCATAAGGTGCAATAGCTTGTAGCATAGCAAGATGCTTAATATCCGCGTCGGGTTCCAAAGGTCTAGCTTCTACTATTGTTTTTTTATATTGTTCTAATTCCATATGTCTTATTGAATTTTTCTTTTAACCAAACCCAATCATAGCTTAGTCTTAATTGTGTTATGTCACCTTTGACTTGTTCATAATATTGTACAGCATGTTGGGCACCTTGTAAACTATGTTCGGCAAAATCACCAATTGCTGTTGTTAGCCATGTATTTAATCTTATTTCATTTTCTTCCGTCTTGGATGCTTTAAGTTTTATACACTCGCGGAACGCTGTACGCCATGTGTCCCACTCACTACTATTGTACATACCTATGCCACAGTTAACAGGAACAACTTCATGTTCGCTATCCATAGTGAAGTCTAGACCACTGCCAAAGTTCTCCAATGTCAACTTCTTATTATTAGCAACGATAGCTTGGTGACCATATACTAATCCGTTCACTGGATTAGTAGCATGAAAGATATAGTGTTTTGGTATCTGTAATCTGTCCGGTTGCCAATTAAAATCAAACTTTGCCGTTACTTTTAGTTTAGCGTTCACTAGAAAATACCATGATGTATTGCTACTATTTGCAGCAGCATGTTGACTTTTTACACGACCGTCTACCCCATCTACTCTAGTTACTTTGTTAGGTAATCCTTTTGTTATCTTCAGTAGATGTTCATAGTTTTTATCCGCACTAGCTTCACCGTTACTAAAGAATACAATGTCTAATGGATTAGATTGTAGTAGTTTACTATTTGTTATGATATATGGATAATCGTATAACTCTTTCTTTACATATTGTTTAGCTTCTTTTGGAACAATAATTCTTGTTCCTCCTGTGCTAGTGATAGTGATATTTTTAGTCTCATCGCTCCATAAATTCATCGGTTCAATATCAACTGTATTGATGTTTTTATTATCTTCTGTAACAAACACTGCGTAAGGAAAATCAAATTCAGTATTAATATTAGAAGCATGAGTGTCATCTGTTATGATAATGACTGGGGCAGGTAATCTTTTTACTCTTTGATGTTGATTGTAGTTAATTTTTCCATACTCTCCCAGAGAAGTCATTTCATCAATCAATGTTCTAAGTTTATTAACGTCAATTAAGAATGTGTCTCCAAACTTTTGTCTATCACTAGGGAACACATGTAAGTGTTCTTTGGCAAATGGATCACATATATAAGTGAAATCAAAATCTGTATAATCACAAATAGTACTGACTATCCATACATAGTGTTCTTTCTTAACTGACAAAAAGTCTAACATCTTTCTAAATGTATCAATGTAATTACCTTGATATTTGATTACCAATTCACCTGTTAAACATGTATCGGACATATTCAAATTACTATGGTCGATATATACAGTATCATACAATACATTAGTTGCTTTTGCTTTTCTGTCTTTAACAAAATTTAGATTAGAAAGATGTTCGATAATTTTTATGTACTTAGTATCTTCTGGGAATGTTTCACGATTAACTATGAATGTAGTTCCCCAATGACTCCACTGAGTGCCAAACACATGCACCATCTTCATTTGCCATGGGTTAGGATAATATTCAAAATCAAAATCAGTGTAATCTAATTCACTATTGAGTATCCAACATAAATTACTAGTAGCACGATTGATGCAGCGATTTATTGTATCGACCCAACTGTTTAAATATCTTGTCTTTATTATATTTGGGAATCTAATCTTAAGTTTTTCAAATCTAGTTTGTGATTCAATATTACTTCTATCAACAAAGAACATATCAATTTTATTTTTTATTTGTTCTTCTACCCAATTAAACTCAGTATTTCCTCTGAGCCACATTACAGAGTTTACTAAAAAAGTTTGTGTTTTTGTGTTTTCACTTGAACCAAATACTTGAATATATTGTGATTGTTCAATGCTAGGTTTCCAATCAAAATTAAAATTAATATAGTCTATGTGAGGATTTAATGCCCAAAATATTTCATCAGGGTGCTGTTTAATCAAATCTTCTAATGAAGTAGTTAATAAATATTTAGGATAAGATTTTTCAATTTCTATTGGTTTTGATAATACTATTCTTTCCATATACACCGATTCACCAGTGTTGTCAGGGGCCAAATATCTAGGACCATCATCTCTATCTAATATTGTACCAAATCTATAAACAAACGGGGGACTAGTATCATCAGGATGCCAGCTGAAATCAAAGTTACTAACATCTATGCTATCAGATACTTTCCAATTAACCATAGAAGGAAGTCGAATAGATTTTATATCATCTACATATTTTATTTCAGTTGCATCTTCGACTATATATCTTGGTCCACCTGTCTTTTGATGTTGTGTGCCAAATTGATATATGTATGGGGGACTAGTTGGATTGTGTCTCCAACTGAAGTCAAATTTACTAACATCTATATCACTAGGTATTTCCCAATTTTTCATGTTTGGCAACAAATCAAGAGGAGTATTCATATATTTTCTATCTGTTGCCCCGGGACAATAGTAAGCTAATACAGGTTCGACTGCTGCTATATTCCACTTACTACCCCAAACATACACAAACGGCGGCTCTCTTGGATCTGGTCTCCATGATAGATCAAATTTATTCTTGTCGATAGGTAGTATTTCTTTGAAATGTTTACTGGGCAATAGGTCAACTACTTGATCCATATACTTACAATCAATTGCATACGGGACATGATACTCTAATGCTGGTTGCAGTTCTACAGGATTCCATTTATTTCCCCACACATATATAAACGGAGGGTCAGTTGGGTCCGGGTGCCAACTGAAATCAAATTTAGTTTCATCAATCGAATCTAATAATACCCAATTAGAATCTTTTTCATTTTTTCTTTTTAATGGATCAACATCTGCACGATATACAATTATCTCACTACATTGTTTGGGACACAGCCAAGTTCCACTATCTTTTTGATGTAAGCTAGGCCATACATTATTATGTTCTTCTGCCCAAACATCTTCATCAGGTAAAAATTCAAAATCCCAATCCCAATCAAAATTACGATAATCACATTGTTCGTTAATTATCCAAAAATGCTCAGTGGTACATTGATTTCTAGCATCTTCTATTGAAGTTGCATATTTCTCTCTAGGGTGAACGTTGGGTTTATTGCCGTAGTAAAAGACATCTCGTAGCATCTTATATTTAACCGGCTACTGCTTATGTGAAATATTTCTCAATGTTTTTAGTTGTACTGTAATTAGTTGACGAATGGAAATGATGCTTATTATGTTCCACAATTTCTTTTATGTTAGTTTGCCAGTGTATCCATTCTTCAGCTGGTTTAGACATTAATATTTGTATTTCTTTAAACACCGCCGTTAATCTTTCTTCATTATTTTCAATAGAATCATATGATTCATCAATGAATGGACTAAATGTTTTGTACCCAATTCTTCTTAATTCTTTTAATGTGTGGGGTCTGCCCAACATTACAAAAGGATGCATACAACCTAAACATTTAAGTGTTTTTTCAGTTATGAAAGTTGAGTCAACACCATAATTTGGTTCTGTGTAAAATAATGTCTCAGTTATTATACTAAAATAACTATCATCAAAATATTTTATGTCAGCAGGTATAATGTCAATTGGGTTAGTTCTATATGTAGTGATATTAAGCCTTAAAGGAAATTTATTACGATTCTTTTTTATGTTAACATATTCATCAGATAATATATCCCAATTAAGCCCCGGACCTTCAAATGAATAATATCCTTTGTCTATATAAGAATACATCAATTCTAGTAAGTCCAGTCTATGCTTTCTAGGCATTTTATTAAAACATAGAAATACTTTTTCTTTTTCTTTTATATTATATTCAACTGGCAAAGAACTTAATATTGAATAATCTAAACTAAACCAGTGTGCGTTAACACATATTACTGAAATTTTGTTTTCCCAATTATATTGTTTATATAATTTTTCATAAATTTCTGCTCCGTCAGATGCACCACATACATAAATTAAATCTTTAGAATCTATATTATTTTTTAGTAAACTAGCAATAGCTTGAATCTTTTGAATCATCTGCAATACTATTCCTTCACCTATTAGATAAAATAAAAACTTAGTTTTTCCTTCTTTTTTTGCTTGTAGTATGTCTTTTACAATTATTTCATTGCTAGTAGTAGGAAATATGGTATGTAAGTGCGAATCAATAATATGTATATTATCTATATGATTTTGTAATTCTGGCCATATTTTTAGCAATAGCGTAGTAGGGGTCATTTAAATTTCCTAGTATTACCATAATGAATAACAGTATGCCCTGTCATATCAACCATTTCACGCCATGGGTCAACAAAAGTATGACTTCGCTTTGTTTCTGTCCTCCATTCAATGTCTCTTATCCATTGTTCCCAGTATCCAATTAGATATACATCGGTACTATCTGTTTTTAAATCCATATCACCGGTATTAACATCATAGTAGTTAACTGTTCCGCCATGTTGTTCTATATAATGTCCTACTAACATACTACCACTACCGTTTGTATACGGCACACTAGGCTTATATGCTTTACCTATAATGGTAACATTCTTTCCGTATTCTAAACATTTTTTAGCCATGCGTTCAGCTTGAACTTCTCGTGCTTTCATTATGGCATCAAATAAGTCATATCCTAAATCTAATCTATCTGCAAGATAACGCAATGCAATATTATCCCTCGGGTGACACGCCCCGCCGTCTCCCATACCAGCTTTCATGTATGCAGGTCCAGTGATTCTATGTGTACTTTTTGATAATGCGTTAGTTACAACATCTACATTGATGTTGCCATTTGTTTCAGCAACATCTTGTATCATATTGACCAATGCAACTTTTGTAGATATGAAAGTATTATAGAAGATTTTTATAGACTCAGCTTCATCCCATGTTCCTACTTCATACCTAGGATCATTCTCTATAAACACTTTATAGAACTCAATCAATTCTTTTGCATCTCCGGTAATACTACCATCATCGGTACCAATAATAACCATTTCTGGATTTACCATATCCCACTTAGTGGTACCCATAGCTATAAGATACGGGTTGTAAATAAATCTAGCATTAGTGATACAAGGTTCTAATATGTAACGAACTGTGCCCGGTAACACGGTACTAATCAATACAACTAATTGAGTTTTGTTCACATAGTTATTAACTTCTGCTAGAATATTGGTAACAATAGAATAATCAAAATCTTTATTGGGCAAATGACTAGTTGGTGTTTCTCCGCCGTATATCGGGTCGTGTGCTGTAGGTGCTGCAATAAAGATAATATCTCTACCGTTTACTGCTTCTTCAATCGTTTTTTTCATAGGAAAAGCAGGATTTCTATCCTCTACATCATATCCTACTACATCATAATGTTGTGCCATGACTTCAGCACACTCTTGCCCTAATTTACCTACCCCAATCATTGCTACTTTTATCACAAAATTTCCTTATTTAATATAATGGTTAAAATTATTTAGTAAATAATAGATGAAGAAAAAGAAAATTAGTTTTGTGCAACCCAATTTTCAGCAAGGACCTAAAGAATTCAACGCTTATTATTTGCCATATTCAGCCGGGGTAATTTTAAGTTATGCATTGAATGATAAAAAAATCAAAGAATCTTGGAAATTACATCATTTAGTGTGGCGTAGGGAACCTATTAATGAGTTAGCATTAAAACTCAGCACCAGTGACCTAGTAGCATTCTCTACTTATGTTTGGAACCATCGCTACAATTACAAATTAGCACAACTAATTAAGACATTTAATCCAAAGTGTTTAATTGTGTTTGGTGGACCAGAACCTGCTATTGAAGATACTAAACTGTTTGAGAAAGAACCGTTTATGGATTTAGTAATCAAAATGGAAGGAGAGGTAACATTCAAGCGTATACTAGAAGATTTTGATTCAGATTACACACACATACCTGGATTGTTAATTAATTCACCCGATGGCATGATTAACACCGGAGATCCTAAACGCATAAATGAGTTAGATGAGATTCCTAGTCCATACTTGACAGGTATATTTGATAAAATAATAACAGAAAACCCTAACATAATATGGAACGCTACACTAGAAACAAATCGTGGATGCCCTTATGCGTGTACATTTTGTGACTGGGGAAGTCTTACCTATAACAAAGTAAAGAAATTTGATATGCAACGGGTGTATGATGAGTTAGATTGGATAGGTGAACACTGTGGATTTGTCACTATCACCGACGCTAACTTTGGAATGTTTGTAGAGCGTGACAATGCTATTGTAGATAAATTAATTGAAGTGCAAAAGAAGTGGGATAATTTAAAAAGTTTCTCAATGACTTGGGCAAAGAATCAAAAGAACGAAGTGGTTGATATAGTTAAAAAACTAATAACCGAATCACCTAACTTTGGCCAAGGACTTACTGTTAGCGTACAGAGCATGGATCAAGATGTTTTAGAAAACATCAAACGCAAAAACTTAGACCAACACAAGATTGATGAGATTTTTGCATTATGCGACAAGAATAATATTCCCGTCTACACAGAATTAATACTAGGATTACCTGGTGAGACGGTAGAATCATGGAAAGATGCTTTCTGGAAAATATTCCGTGCAGGCAATCATAATGGAATTAACATTCTACAATGTCAATTACTAGAAAACGCAGAGATGAATTTATTACAGAAAAAACTATACAAGTTAGAATCAGTTGCGGTATATGATTATATGAGCGGTAGCTATGGCGATAAAGATTTAAATGAAAGTATCGATGTAGTAGTGTCAACAAAAACTATACCACATGAATTAATGTTAGATACACTAGTTTGGTCTAGCTTCATACAAACATTTCATATCAATGGATTAACAACTTACATAGCTAGATACTTAGCAAAACAAGACATAGACTATTCTGTATTCTATGAAAACTTATATGAATGGGTCAAAAAAGAAACCTGGTTTAAATTACAATTTGCTGAGACTCGCAGCTATTTTGCTAACTGGATGATTAACGGAAGAATTGATCATCCTCGCATAGGTAATATTGAGGTATTTGGATGGAATCTTATGCACCGCACTACACTATATATGGTCAAAGACAAAATGATCAAATATGTGTTTGAATCATTGGATAAATTTTTACAAGAAACTTATAATATTGAATCACCTATCAGAGAACAACTATTACACTTCCAAAGAAACTATGTTATTGATTATAGAGATTTGAGTGCTTTACCCCGATATCAAAATTTTGATTATGATTTTTTGGGATATATTCAGGACAACAGTAATATAAAAAATAGTGCAATTTATAAATTTGATACAGCAGAAGATAAAGATATGAGTGAGGACCGTTTTTTAGAAAATATGTATTTTGGTAGAAAACGAAATTTTGGTAAAACAACTATTTCTCGTGCATCAGTTTAATTGTGTTAGGAACGTAGTTTGATTTAATAATATTTTTTGATTATACTCACAAATTGGTTTAACATTAGATAAAAATTCTGATAATTCTTTAGGTTTTAATTCACATAATCTTTTTATTTCTGCTACTACTTTTAACATTCTTTTAGAATCATTTAATTCTAAATCATAACTTTCATCTATCCATGGTGAAAAAGTTTTATATCCTAACTCTCTTAATTTAATTAAAGAATGGGGAGGAGATACTAACAATGCCGGGTGTTTATTTGCTATAGTTTTAAAAACTTTTTCAGTTAAATGTCTACCGAACCCATGGTAACTATAATTTGGGGTTCCGTCTTCAAATGTATTGCTAGTATAATAATTAGTCTCAGATACTACACTAAAGTAAGTATTTTCATATAGGTAATCTGTAGAAGAATCTAATACTGCCCTATTTGTGACTAAATCATTCGTGTCGATATACAAGTTTGGCATGTTTAATATCTGTTGCTCGTTATTCTGTAATAGATTAACTATGTCAGGGGTGTTTGCATGACAGCTTAACATACTACTCCAAACAGTTTGCCATGACCTATTGTCATCACTTGATGCCATGCTGACATAACCTCTATTTAGTAAGTTGTTAGTATATAATAAACTAACTAATACTGGACGATGCAGTCTCCATCTTCTATTAAAATTGATAAATTTTTTATTGTATACTTTATCTTCTAGTGTTTTAGTTTCAGTGTATCCATCAGCTACCATCATTAATTGTTTATTAGATTTTATATCAAACTCCATAATGCGTGTCCATACACATTTCATTTCTTCTACATTATACAGTTTGCTATATTTTCTAATTTCAAATAATATATCTGCGGACTCTGACATTAAAATAATTTGACTAGGGGGCAAATTAGCTGTTATAATCAATCCTTCATAGACACCTTGAACGACATTATGAAATGATTCATGGCTATTATTTACAATCAATTTGATTTCTTTATTTCTTATTCTTTGCAAATCTCTATCAGGAATCAAATCTGCAATCGGAAACATTTGGAAAACTGACATATGTTTGAATTCATAATAGTAATAATCACTATCTAGAAAATTCAAGTGCTGCCACCATACTGACCCTGTACGTAATTCTTTGATACTATCAAGATAGTAAAAAGCATTGATGTTTAACATCTTTCCCATATTATATCCAATACTCTTTCATATATGGAATGTAATCAAATATATTTCTGTTACGATGCTTATCTAATGAAGTAACAAATTTTTGCATTTCTAGCCATTTGATATTTCGTAACTCACTATCAACTTGTTTGTTTATTACAGTATTAAGTATATTATTAATAGCTGGTGTATACTTATCTCCCAAATTGCGTTCAGCAGACAATTTAATTACTCGTTGTAAAGTATCTTTAGCTTTTTCTTTCATTTCATCTGGTAAATATATTGGATCAAAGTAATCAGGGTTATTGACACATTGAATATGCGGTAGACTTTTTAAGATGCTTGAATTAGTTTCAACTTGATTTTCCCACCAATCAATCAAACTATCTAATGTAAGCAGGTTCAATGAAATGATTGTATGACTCAATCCAATATGATAATTGCCATGTTGTTTAGCAATTTCCTTTAAGTTATCTAACTGTGACACTACTTTATTCCAACTGAAGGGATATCTTATATATTCATTAATAGGCCCTACCCCGTCTACGCTAATAGTAATATGCTTAGTACTAAAGTGACTCCACAATTCTAACAATTCATCTGATACCCCGGTAAGATTAGTTACATACCCTAAGGTAATGTTTTTTGCTCTGCCTTGATCGATCAATCGTTTTAATAAAAATATGTGTGGCTCATTGATCGTAGGTTCACCGCCTAAAAATTGAATGGAACTAAGGTTGGGCAAGTTATCAACTAGATTGGGTATATTTTCTTCGGTAAACCAGTTTGGTGTAATCCAATTCATTTTTTCACCAGTAATAATCTCTTGTTCTTTTTTCCATAGTGAACTAGCAGACTCATTACACATCAAACATGCGCTGTTGCATTTATTACCCACTGTTATATCTAGTAAAAATATATTAGATAAATCAGGTACTACTGCGGTAGAAGTATGAAAATTTTTATCTAATTTAGTTTCTATATCTGTTAACGTGTTATTAAATATTTGTCTAGTACTGGCTTGTCCATGCTGTTCTCTAGTACGGCACAGATTGCATATAGGGTCCCATTTACCATCTAATAGTTTTGTTCTTAACGACACTAACTTATCATTATTAAACCATTTTAATACATTATTATCATATTTTACTAGTTTATGTTTTGTTTGCCCGGGCCAAAAATAAGTATCTACTGCACAACAAGGTCTTATTGTGCCGTCGTGTCCAAAACTTATAGAATTTGATGCGAGTGAGCAATACAATGACATTCAAATTTCCTTTGTGATAAGTATATCGGTTCCGCATGTACATTGCTGCTTTTTACAGATTACCGGTTCTGCCACAGTAGTAACAGTATCGTATATGTTTCCCAATGAAGGTCCTTGCCCGCAGCTTGCAGCGGTTATATTTCCTATACTATTTATAAATAAACTTTCATCAACATAGCATTTCCAACCTGTAAAGAAGTTTTTACGTTCTGCTACTAATCTATTACCATTTAATGGTTGTTCAGTTCCTGAATCATATACTTCTTTGCTAGCAGTTCTCCATTTACTTCCATTTGGTTTATTGATTTTAGTTTGTGATTCAAATGTATGTGTTTCAAAAAATTCATACATTCTAGGTTCACTATATTTCCATGGCCCAATATTGACGCTTATATCATCAAACAATGGAACCCATTCTAAATTATAATTTTGTAAAGTGGATTTTACTTTTTCCCCAAACTCTACAACTTCATCAAATCTATTTTCTTGCATCATCATTCTACAGCATAGATAGTTTACCCTATCTTGTAAAAAAATCAAATTATCTAAGTATCTAGGAGTGTTTGCAAAATCAATGTGATAGCTAGCTACAACATCATGGAACAAGTGATAATTTTCTTTCCACCAGTTAGTGCTAGTACTCAGATTAGTATTGATTGCAATTTGCGGATCATCTAAACGTTCCTTTAGCCATTTAATCAATGGCAACAAATGTGGCCAAACAGTGGGTTCACCTCCACTGAAAAAGAATTTAAATCCCTTGTATCCTCTAGCTTCGTGTGCAGTTAAGATTATATTTAAATTTTCTACTATCTTGTCAAAATCTTTTGGCTCATTCTTTTTGAGGTTCTTACCTGCCCAATTGCCAGGATTACAATAGCTGCATTTAAAATTACAGAAATCACTTACTTGCCAGGTTATATTGATATAAGGATTGTCTACTGGTTTTATAGCTATCAATTTATTATTCATAATATATCCTTAAACAATTCTATTCCGTTTAGTCTACGGTGAGTGTCATTGAAATTAATAAAAGATTTCAATTTCTTATTCGTAGATTCATTATAAGTGGTATTAAGTACTGAATCTTTATATGCATTAAATGTGTGGTCATTTACTACAAATCGATTGGGAGCATCGTTATAGAATTTTCTATAATTTTTTGACTGTACGGTTATTAATTCAATGTATTCTTCTCGTATATTTTGTGGTACTGCACTCAATGACAAATGTTTTGGGGCATACAATGTTATTGGCCACCATGTTATAAGTTGATCATGTTTAGCAGACAAAAGATAAAGCATACTCCAAATAGACATTACATGTTTGAAGTTCATGGCTTGCAAAACCGTATAACATTTTATTTTCCATCCAGGTCTAGTAGAAGCTAATTCGACAGCCTTATCAATATTTTCTCTGACTTTTTTGAAATCACTAGGGTATCTAATATATTCACCGACTTCATCTACCCCGTCAATACTCATCTGTATTTCAACATTCTTAAATTTTTCTAATTTATCGTAGAACGAATGATTCCATACTGCCATGTTGCTAGTAAATTCTATGTGACACGAGGTGTTATTTGCTTCTAATAACATTTCAAACATCTTATAGTTTGCTTTGATTAATGTAGGTTCTCCGCCTGTTGTGTATAATCTTCGCAATGTTGGAGCTATCTTTTTAAAATTATCATAGAACATTTCGGTTTCATACCAATCACGCACATCAGTAGATTCTACATCTTGTCTATCTGATATCCATTTAGATTTTAACCAAGACAAAGAAGGTTCATCTACATAATTTTTATCTAAGTATTCGGCTCTCTCCTGATGTAACAATGAACTGCTCATCCCCCAACAACTTATACATTGTAGATTACATTGATTGCCTAACCTAAGTTCCAAACTAACTGGCATTTGCGTTAATGGGCGGGTAGCATCAACTAATGAGGTATCTATAAAATCATTCAAGGGTTTATCCTTTTTCAATATATTATCCCATATCACATTTTGACCCATTCTAGGACTGTGTCCTGAAACCTTTTCTATTGAATAGCAACCATTACAATCTGATACTTCCTTATTTAAAATTGTATCATGTCTTACATTTCTCATGTAATCACCATTCCACAATTCTTCTATATTATGGTGTCCTAAGTTAAAAGGGATGTTGTCTTTATTTAAAATAAACTTATCCTCTTGTATGCTACAGCATAATTTTAAATTACCATTGGGGTTAGTGTTTAAATTTAACCACGGCAAAATACAAAACTTACTTTGATTTTTTATGTCATTCATATATTTTCAACCCATGGATATATTTCTGCAAAATTTTCATTTCTGAGGTCATCTATTACTTTAATTTGTTTTTTAAATTCAGGTAAAAGATTAGTATGATCCGAACTATCCATATAACTTATAATTCCCCTTACATCATGTATGATATTGGATTTTGCATTATTTTTAATTAACCAATCACAATATTCTTCGTAAAGTTGTCTAATTTTTTCTTTTTCGTGTTCCGGTAAGATAGTAATCGAAAAGTATCTTGGATGTGTCAAAATATTTATTCGTATATTATTGATGTCCAATAATCCTTCTTCTACCCAAGATTTGTGAAAATCAAATAAACTGTGTACACTAAAAATACTTACAGTAGGGGTAATTTCAAAATAAATATCCGGGCATATCATTAGCATTTGCTGCCTATTTAACACTATGTCATCCCAAATAGTTCCTTTTCTAGCGTATTCTGCCATCTTACCGTAAGTATCTAAGCTGGCTGCTACACGAACATCATTGAACTTTTTCCAATAATCAAGTATAGACTTGTCCTTATAACGGAAGTTACTAAAGTTAGTTGTATAGCGTAATTTTATATTCGCAAGACCTTTTGATAACCAGTAATCGAGTATCTCATAGTGTTGCGGAGTTATTAATGCTTCACCACCGGCAAAATATACTTCTTCTACTGTATCTAAATGAGGCATCAAGTCATCCATGAAATTAGGATTAGATTTTAAATCAATAAATTTTTTTTCTGTTATTAAAGTTTCTGGATATAATTTTGCATGGTCGTCATACCAACTACTACTCAAACTAGGACTACATGTCCTACACTTCATGTTGCATAGATTACTGAATCTAATATCCAAATATCTCATTTTAAAATTATCAATACTTCCATCTTCTTTTGTTTCAGTTAAGCATGGTAAATATTTTTTAAAACTTTGTAAGCTACTTTTACGCAATGTCCAACTATCTGCGGTATCTTCTAATTCATAACACCTTGAACAAGCTGTGGGTTTTTCTCCATTAAGCATTTGTTTTCGTATGGTCTTATAGTTGTCGTTGTTCATCAAATCATTAAGAGATTCTTTATGAACATTCCCAAATACTTCTTTAGTATCACTCATGCAACATGGAAACGCATCGCCGTTAGGCCATATGTGTGTATGTATCCATGGCATCAAACAAATAACGTTTTGATCAATATTTTTCATAATGGGTTAAGTTGGTTTGTAGATTGGCACAGTCTATAAAAATCTAGCATCTCAGGGAAAACAGCTAACATATCATTATCTCTACGTTCATCTAATTCATTGAACCAGTTGTAGAAATCTCTACGTCCCTCAATCAATTTATGTTCTGGATACACAGTCTCTGCCATATAATCTACCACACGCTTAAACTTTTCATATTCAACAGTGGTAAACTTATTGCTAGCATTGTCATCTACATTAGCCAACATAAATTTTAATGCTTCTTGCATGTAGGGCATGAATTCTTCTTTAGGAAGAATGTTCATATCATACTGTATTGGGTCACGCAAGTAAGGTGTATCAAAACGAACACGATGGCTCTTTATGTCATCATACCAGCCATATTGATTACGCCATTCTAAGAACTTAGCCAAGAAGTCTTTAAACGTTGTTACGCTAAAGATGTTGAATGTAATCATAAAAGTGATTGGGCTATTTGTTCTTTGCAGATAAGTATGGAAATTCTTTTCCCATAATTCTAAATCTAGTCCTGTACGAATATATTCGGCACGAGGTCCCCATGTATCTAAACTGGTGAACAACTTAAATGCACGAATTTTTCCATCATCGCATAGTTGCTTTACATTATCACTTAATTTTTCAATTATACTAGTTTTAGTACCTAAGTTACTATTAATGTTTAGTTCTAACCAAGGCATGGGATCATCGTCAATGTCTTTCAATAACTTCCATGTGCTGGTGTGCATTGTTGGTTCGCCACCTGTAACACGCATAATATTCAATGTTTTGCGTAGTTCAGGCCACCATTTCCAAAATGCATCAACATAAGGATTTTCTTCTTCGCGTTGATATAGTTTTATCCAATCAATATCACAGCGATGGTTCTTTACTGTCTCAACTGGGCCATTTTTTTTGATTTCGTTATAGAAACTTGTGCTATACTTTGGATGACAGTAACCACATTTGAAGTTACATTCGTTACCAAAGTTAATCTCTAAGTATTCTGGGTTGATATTCTGGTCCCATGTTCCTTTGAGTGTCTTTTCATATCGTTCTTCTGTGAATATACTAGCATTACGTATATGACGGTCGCTAATGTAGTCTGGACCCATTGCTTCGATATTCCAGCAATATTGACAACCAGTAGGTTTACTACCCTCAAGCATTTCTTTGCGCTCAAGTTTCTTGTGCATTGTATTGTGCAATGCCGAAGGGTTATCTGCTAATTCACTTAATGGAATTTTATGTGGTTTCGGATGATAACAACTATGCGTTTCTCCTGTTTGCAAGTACATCGTCACATGATGCCATTTGGCAAGACAAAATGAAGGTGTAGTTTCTTTTTCGATTCTTATCTTTATGTCTTGAATTCTTTGGTGCTCACTACTCATTACCAGCCTTCTATTTTTCTTATCACGTCCATCTCAGTTACTAATGGACCTAAGTTGTGCTTGTCGCTATTGTAATGTCTCTTAAAGAATTTGCTTTGTTCTTTGCCTAATGTACACATAGGTAACCCAAGTTTGTCGTGCAATGCTACACCTAATAGTGCAGCTTCACGTTCTGGATCTCTATTGTATTCTTGTTCTTCCCACATTGTAACATAGTTATCGAACCATTGAACATTAGTATGTTCCCAATCAGTTAACATAGTCATATATGTTCCTAATCGTGCTCCATAGATAGCCCACATGCCATTCTCAACATCTGCACCAACGTTGTGCCAGATAGTCAAGTTGTTCATGTTACGCATGGCTACCATTTCTTTGAACATTTGTATATCAGGCTTGTCACCTTTGTACAAACACATCTTGACACCTTCACGGAACCCAGCACGCCAGGCTTGAAATGGAGTATAGTTAGGATATGTAGTTGAATAACAATCGTGCATAGACCAGTATAAGTTATCTGTGCTGTCTAAACAGAAGTCAGCAATACGTGACACATCTCCATCAGTTTGATTCTCATGTGTTTTCATTTCACGCACGTAAGTTTTTGTCCAGCTACTCATTCCACCATTGCCATAACGTAATCCGTTGATACTGTTTACAGCTTTCCACCGAAACTGTGCTTTATGATATCGTTCATCTTTACCAGTAAAGTCTAATTGTATATTGAAGAAACTTTCTTCAGGCATGTTATCACCGTCGATTAGAATGAATCGTTCGGTATCACTAGCCTCTCCAGCTGCTTTGTGTGCAGCATCACTACCTTTCACGCCATCTACTCGTTTAGCCCATGGTATCATATTTTTAATCTTTATCCAGAATTCTTCTTTCTGTGGTTCGTCATAGCTTAGATAGATACAATCTAAATCTGCTACATCAACAATATCATAACTCATAAGTTTTTAACTTCCATTTAGTATGAGGCTCTATGGGTTCTACAATGATGCTTACATCTTCTATACTACAAGCAATACCATCGTCACTTGGCATCAGTTTATGCACTACTGCTTCTGCATTGAATCTTGAAACTTTACCATCGATGACTCTAACATCAGGTCTAGCTTCAACAAAAGTCATTGCATCTATGACGATGTAATTTCCCTCTACTGACTTATCGCCGGTATAGCATAACACTTTACCTTGCTCGTCATAATATAATCTGAACTCAGGTGTTTCTAATTTGGGTGCTTCCCATATTATTACATGTTCTTCTGCGCTCATAATACTATCTTATCACAAAAATTCTTCACATGATAGTGAAATGGATACTGTTGTGGTACAGTTTGTACTCTAATCTGATTAGGTAAGCATTCATAGATAAAAGTATCTGTCCAATTTTCTGTAGGTGTACCATTGATATATTGTTTCATATGCACCATGCTCATTTCAGTAAACGATGGTAGTGTAGTATTTTCTACTCCCATGATGTGACAAGCAATAGAATATACCCAATCAGTGGTAGCTAATTCGTTTGAATTGCATTTCAATATCTTTTTATATTCTTCCCAATTGTTAAATATTTCTTTTACTAACATAAAGAATTGTGTTGCTACTTCTGATTTCTTAAAATAAGTTATGGCATTATAAACATCTGGTAACTTATTGTCATCGATGAATCTACGATAGAATCGTATATCAGATATCTCCTGCTTAAAATTGCGTATCGTTGTATACACTACAATATCTCTATCTTTAAGAACGTCCCACCAATGGTCAATATTGCGCGGAATATACATATCAGCTTCTAGTTTGATTGTGTAATCATATGGACTAGCTTCATATACTTGCCAGTCATTAATTAGTTTCCAATCACTATCAGTTGCTAAATCACCATACGGTAGCATATCAGTAGTTATGATAGTTACATTGGCATCGGGTATTACTCTGAGTATGCTTTTCTTTAATGTTACAGCACAACTAGTATAGCTAGTACTCTCAGTATCCTGAGCCATTATTACAAAACCTTTATTCACTTATCAGCTCCATAAAGTTTTCTTTATTCATAACATGAAAGTCCATATCTTTTATATTGATATATTCTTTACGAATCTTGCCTCTCTGCCAATTGTCAAACATCACAGTATATTCTGTATTATATTCTGTATCGGTGTTTCTATAGACGCTGGTGTTTTTGCCTACATGCAATAAGTTCCATGGTATAACATCTTCTTTTATTGTAGTATGACCATTAGCTATTCTAGTTGCAAGTGTAAGTCCATAATCATTTCTGAATGTTGCAGATATGAATCCATGGATGTTTGCATAATGGTCAAAATTATCCTGTACCATTTCTAAGCAATTGAATATTTGTTCTGCTCTTTTTGTTTTCTTAAACATGACTACCGTTGCCCACAATGTATTAAAACTATATACACTTAGCATCTCTTGTACAGCATTTGGATACATAATAAAACTAGTGGTATCGTGACAGCAAAAATCTGTAGGCAAATCAAATGTCTTTAATAGTTTATCTGAGTTTAC
>Ga0114960_10001324_pt1 | contig 19922 bp, 17 predicted proteins | sample C_130625_MF_Meta_FD_92637 | JGI IMG/M metagenome (GOLD analysis project Ga0114960, IMG submission 92637) | Freshwater microbial communities from Lake Croche, Canada to study carbon cycling - C_130625_MF_MetaG | ecosystem: Environmental > Aquatic > Freshwater > Lake | place: Lake Croche, Canada... | reverse complement strand
CCGTGCTACTCGTTTCTCATGATCTTGAGGCCGTTAAAAAAATGTCTACCCGTGCGATCTACCTTGAGAATGGTGCTCCCAAAGTCTTTGGAACACCTGAAGAGGTAGTTCAGGCATATTTGGCAGATGTCCACCATTAAAGTTCTTCATGTCATTGCCCGCATGAATGTCGGTGGGACAGCGCGATACGTCGAAGAGCTTGTTAAAAATATTCCTAATAGCGCTCTCGCTACAGGTCATGTCCAAGATGCTGAAGTAGAAGATCCTGCTGTTGAATCACTCCCAGTTTTTCGAATACCTCATCTAGGGAGAAAAATCTCACCTATTGCTGATTTCAAAGCTTGGCGTGAATTATCTAAAGTTGTTCGAGAACAAAAACCAGCAATACTTCACACCCATACCTTTAAGGCAGGACTTATCGGCCGCCTTACCCGTGGTCCCCATAAACATATTCATACTTTTCATGGTCATCTTTTTGACGACAACTCTTTTTCTATAATTGAGAGAAAAATTATTAATCTTGTTGAAAGATGGTTGGCCCACCGCACAGATGTACTCGTATCCGTCGGGATAAATGTTGGCGAGGAACTGCGTGCCACGGGAATCGGTGTTGGACAAAAGTGGGTGTCAATTTCCCCGGGAGTAAAAACGTTGCAAAAGTATGACAAATCCAAAGCGCGCAAGTCAATTGGCGCAACTCAATCAGGGATACTTATCGGGTGGATGGCGAGAATGACATCTGTTAAGAATCCATCTTTATTGCTTCAAGTGGCAGTGCAACTTCCTGATCTGCAATTTGTCATGGCTGGGGGTGGAGACCTACTGGAATCGATCAAAACAAGAGCCCCAGCTAACGTAAAAGTAATCGGCTGGACAGATGCAGCAACATTTTGGTCCGCAGTCGACATTGCAATTTCCACTTCAGATAATGAGGGAATGCCTGTTGCACTCATTGAAGCACAGCTTGCAGGTGTGCCAGTTATCGCTACAAATGTTGGTTCTACTAGCGAGGTTATTAAAGACGAAGTCACCGGTCTCATAACAAACAAAAATGTTGATTCCGTTGTTGGCGCAATTAAGCGATTTATATCGTTTCCTTCACTTATTAAAACCCTGGGTGGTAAGAGTAAAGTAAGAGCAAGTAAGGAATTTAGTCTGGAAAAGATGATTCAGACCCACGTCGGTCTGTACCGAGAGGTCGGCATTTAACTACTCACTCCTTAGCCAAATAAATTGATTTCGCCTCACCAAAAAGCAAATTAATCAATATGTTCTGCAAAAGAATACCTAGACTGGTTTTCAATCAAATTTTCCTGTAAACTTACACGGGTTACTTATAATTAAGAGTCTTAAACTTGAGGGTGGGTCGGATGAGATTTGTGCAAAGAATTAATCGTTCTGTGCTTGGTAGTAAATGACCCGCCGGGTGCTTGCGAGTGCGGCAATTGGACGATATGAAGAATTGTTGAACATCGCTTTTTTCAACATTAAAGAATTCGCAGATAAGTACGGTTACGAAATTTCAATTTGTCGAAAAAATCTAGATTTAAGCCGTCCTCCAGCCTGGACAAAAATTTTGCATATTTTAGACCTCATGCAAGAATTTGACGAAATTTTATGGATCGATTCCGATGCGATCATTGTTGATTCTAGTAACGATATTACTTCAGAAATAGACGTTGACACTGAACTTGCCTGGGTGGAGCACAAATACGATGATCAAATTTCACCAAATAGCGGGGTGATGTACATAAGGGTAAATGCAAACACCAAGAAATTATTTAAATTCGCCTACGATCAAACAGACTTAATAGAGCACCCTTGGTGGGACCAAGCGGCTCTAATGAGATTACTTAAAATCCATTCAAAGTTTGTTCCATTAAATCCTGGAAAAATTGTCAACGATTTAGAAGTGATGGTTCAAAAGATTTCTGGAGAGTGGAATTCAATTCGCCAAGCTTCAACACCAAACCCCAAAATTCGTCATTTTGCCGGGGAATCATTTTCTGTACGTAAGTTGTTTATGGCTGAATATGCAAATCCGCGTGGAAGCGCTGGGGAAATTCTCGAAAAGATGATCAATTTGGGTATAACTCCCGAGCATACTTTGGAAACTATGTATAGTTTACATGAGCAACACCGACAACTTGAAGAACAACACCGACAACTTGAAGAACAACACCGACAACTTGAAGAGCAACACCGACAGATTGAAGAACAACACCGACTATTGGATGTTAAATTTCGAGCAGTTATAGATTCCAATATCTGGAAAATTTTTTCCTTTTGGCGTTGGATCCGAAGTATTAGGTTTCTGGATTTCAGAAAAACGGTCTGTTGAAATGAAAATTCTCGTCACGGGGGGGGCCGGTTTCCTCGGTTCACACTTATGTGAACAATTGTTGGGCCAGGATTTTGAGGTAATTTGCATTGATAATCTCTCTACAGGTCACTTGCAAAACATAAAGAATTTGCTCGAGAATAAGCGATTTACTTTTTTAGAGCATGATGTCAGTAATCCGATTCAAATAGGTGAGATCGGAGGTATTTTCAATTTGGCCTGCCCGGCATCACCGTTGGCCTACCAGAAATATCCTCTACAAACCTTTAGATCTTCTGTTCTTGGTGCTATGAATTTGCTTGACATAGCCAATAGGAGCAAATGTACAATCTTGCAAGCGTCAACGTCTGAGATTTATGGCGATCCCCTAGAAGTTCCACAAACGGAAACTTATTGGGGCAATGTCAACCCCATTGGTATTCGCGCTTGTTACGACGAGGGGAAGAGAGCTGCAGAAACTCTTTTTGTGGATAGTTATAGAGAATTCGCTACGGATATTCGCATCGCACGAATCTTTAATACATATGGTCCAAAAATGGCACAGAATGATGGGAGAGTAGTTAGTAATTTTATTGTTCAAGCACTTTTAAATCAGCCCCTGACTATTTTTGGGGATGGAAGCCAGGTTCGCAGCTTCTGCTATGTTGATGATTTAATAACAGGCCTTATAAAGCTATTCCATGCAAACTCCTTTTTTGGACCTGTAAATTTGGGTAATCCCTCAAGCATTACCGTTTTAGAGCTCGCTCGCGAAATAATTTCATTGACAAATTCCCAATCAGAAATCGTATTTTACGAATTGCCTTCTGATGATCCTCAAAGAAGGGAGCCTGAGATATCTAGAGCCGTAAAAGAATTAGACTGGCAACCCAATATTTCTCGAGAGGAAGGCTTGAACAGAACGATTAAATATTTTAGAAAATTGCTTATATGAACTTTTTAGTTTTTTAATTCTTTTCGGAGGGCTAAGAGTCCAATTAAATGTGACTTCACTATTTGGGGAAGCCGTTTAAGAGAATAGACCTGTGTTTTACCCACAACTCTACTTCGATGTTCGACTGGAATTTCAATGGTAGATAGTCCAAGATTTTCGATTCTCCATTGAAACTCCCACCAAAATCCAAAAGCCAAATGACACTCAACGTTGCCTAGAATACTGACATCGTCAATTTTAGCCAAAACAAATGGGCTGGAAGGGTCGATGCGTTTCGGGCCTCCCAAAATACGGTAAACGAGACCAAACAATTTCGAATAAATTAATCTGTTCACTCCATCAACTCTGGGATTTCTATAGCCCACGACAACCGCGTTATCAGTATTTTTGATGGCTTCTAACAACGTGGAAATTTCCTTGGGATTACATTGTCCATCTGCGTCCATAAAACAGATCAATTGTGTTTCGCATTCCAAAATTCCACGCTGAACCGCTCGCGAATAACCTAGTCGGTTTGCAGGTTCGGCCAAAATGACACGGGAGTTTTTTACTGTTTTTGCTGCCCGAGCAACTTCACTTCGGGTGTTATCCTTGCTACCATCTTCGCTCACGAAAATTATAAATTCATTATTGCCTGAGACTGAAGAATCAATCTCTAAAATAGTATCAAAAATTCCTTCCCCCTCATTGTGAGCGGGAATTACGCATGTTAGGCCCACTCTCATCTGGCCATAAGCCGATGCTCGAGTTCGGCCAAAGTAGCTGGAAGCAGCCCTGAACTTTTGTACCAATCGATGGTTCTTCTGACACCATCTTCAATCGATACTTGGGGTTCCCAGCTGAAGACTTCTCTGATTTTTTGATTATTCGATGCGCGACTTGCCACTCCAACGGGTCTGTTCAACTGTAAATCAATTACTTCCGGCTTCCAATTGAGTTCCTCAAAAATTTGATTAACAAAATCAATGACCTTCACGTGATTCGAAGTACCGATATTGAAAACATCAAAGGACAAACTACGATCATCACTTCCAAGCAAAAGGAGTCCTACGGCCGTGTCAGCCACGTAAGTAAAATTTCGGGTTTGTTCCCCTGAGCCCCATATCGGATATGGGTCCGAATGAAGCAATGCCTTTGCGATCAATGCAATTGCGGCATGGCTTTCATTTTCCCTGTCTCCGTAAGCCGTGAAAATTCGTGCACTACGACCCTTTACTTTTGTTCCAGCAACGCTATTTTCTAACTGATATTCGCCCATCAATTTAGTCCAGCCATATACACCATCTGCAAAACATGCTTCTGAGCGCTCCATGGAGCCCTGGGCTTCAGATAATAGGTACTGATTCGTTTCGCTCATTTGAAGATCAACGGGGTAGGCACAAGCACTCGATGCATGCACAACTGATTGAACGCCAGCCGCTACAGAAGCTGAAAAAACATTATTATCAATTGCGAGGTTTGCCAACATTTCCCGTTTATAAGTTTCTATAAAACCTCTTCCGCCATGAATCGCAGCCAAATGAAAAACAAACTCGTTATGCTCAAAAAGTTTCGTTATTCCGGGTCTATCGCGCAAATCAAAGTCGATAAAATCAACTGAACTTAAATATTTAATATTTTCGAGCTTTCCCGAAGATAGATCATCAATTACCACTACATTCGCTCCAAGTTCCACCAAAACATCAACGAGGTGGGACCCAATAAAACTTGCACCTCCGGTAACAACCACATTTTTGCCTTCATAGGAATCTGTCAAAGCTGAATAAAGGGAGCTCTCTTTTTTAATACTGACTACCTCAAAAATATTCACTTAGTCACTCCTCTCAAACCATCTATTTTGTCTATCCCAAGATTGTATTAGAAATTTACGAAGACTAAAAATCACAACATCCATCTATTGAGCCTCTACTCTTTCAGGATACAAACATTTTGGAATATTTCCAGTTAAAACATAATCCTCACTCAACTTATACGTACGTGTTCCATTTGGAACGAGATCAGCTCTTTGAAGCACGCAAGATTCTGGCCTTCGAGCAATTTGAAAATACGATGCTGAATTTAAGAAAATTTTAGAATTCCTGATTAAAGATACCGACATCATAGTCTCAAAATAAGTAGGCAAATCAACGTTCACGTACCTTAAATTCAATCGATTAATTTCATTTGCTGCCTTTGAAAAATCTTGGCTAACGATAGGATTATTTTGAGCTGGGGAGACAAATTTCCATTGCAAAATGGACGTAGACATTGTCACTATGACAAGAGTTAACAAAAGAAACCTTGAAAAATTTTCAGCAATTAAAATAGAACCAACCAATGCGACTATTAAAGGCAAGTAATAAGCAATAAGTTTCCATGATGAATATTCTGTTAAAGGTCTACCTCTCGCAAGCAAAATTATAAAGCACGACAAAAGAAGACTGAATATTAGAAGATATACCGGCTCTCTGAAGGATAATTTCTGTATCCTATGCAAGGTTGCAATCAACAGAATTAAAAATACAAGCCATACAAAAATCAACGTACTGTTTGTAAAAACTTGCCCTATTGCACTTGGATTTAAAAGAAGATTATACGGTGACAAAATGCTCACAGGCCAACCATTTTCCCCATGAATTGTTGTTAAGAGCAATTTGTACCCATATGGAAAATATGGAAGTAAAATAATCACCGATATCAAAAAGCATGTAAAAAGATTCAATATTTCACGTCTCAGTAATTTTCGACGACACAAACTGTCTAGTGTAAAAGTACCAAGTGCAATACTTAGGATAAAAAGTAGTATGTGAGGATAGGTAAAACATGATAACAATATCAATGAAATGAATTCTGCATAGGTTATTAGTCTTTTTTCTTTTTTTACAACTAGTTTGTAAGTGACAGAAATTAGACCCGCTGATATACCGATTGCAATTATTTGGCCCAAAAAATATCTAATATAACAGTAGCTCATCAACGAGGATGTAAATATAAATATTGTTAATAAGACAATGTTTATATCCGAAGTTCTCGGATTAGTAAATAATTTTATTAATCTAACTAAATTACAACAAGCAATCGAACTAGCTAAAATTAGTGCCGCCATACTTATTCTCCATACAGGCAGGTGACTTATTGTTGAGATTAACCCGAGTACGGCTGTCGGACTAAAATAGTTATATTTTACGATAGTCCCTAAGTCATTATTTGCCAAATTTGTGGAGTGAATCAGACCGTGACTATCAAAATGGCTCGCCATTGCGATGTAATAGGCGATATCGTTATTTCCAAAGCCAACCGTGGTCAACACTGTTTTGTGTTTTGAAGCAAAAAATAGTCCTGGCAGTAATTCCCAAGTTCCGATCCCTACACCGACGCCGACTAAATAGATTGAATTGGATTTCAATATTAAAAAATATTCACGTATTTTTGATTGAACGATTAAAGCCCCTATTGCTAACAATATGAGAACCGAATACAGAATTGGCATCCTATTCAAACCTGCCGTAGCACCCAAAAATGTCAACAACACTAAAATACCCAAGCCCAGATTAATATTTTCTGCAATTCTTTCGGCTCTTGGTCTACCAGGGCTCCTTTCCATGAATGTCGACGCCGAGAATCCGATGAGTTCTAATATGAATAACCCAATAAACGCAATTAGGGGATACAAAAGTATCGAAATAGTATTCATAGCTTTTTTGAGGACAAACACTGGGGCTGCATGCCCTAACTTTACTTCGCTAGAATCCTCTCTACAAGGGGTCTATTGACTCCTCATAGTCATTTAGGTTTTGAGGTTGGGCCTCACAAATATATTACCGGTTTAAGGTGTACGTCCCGTGGATCTTAATTAAGTTTAAGTTCTAGACTCAGTATCTTCCTAGCACTTTACAAACGGTTACAATAAAGCTATGACGAACTACTTTCAAAAAGTGCACACGCTGTTAAAGTCGATAAAATTTTCTAGTAATTTAGACTCAGAATGGAAAAATGCTGCCCAAAGGAACGCTCTTGATAAGGAGCGCTTCAACCTCATCGCATCCTTAACCCTCTCAAGTGGAAAATCATTTGTTGATATTGGAGCTTGTAGAGGAGATTACTTAGAAATCGCAGCTCAGTATACTTCTGAAGATTTGCTTTGGGCTTTCGAACCGTTACCTTTTATGTTTACCCTACTGCAGAACCGATTTCCAAACTCAAAACTTGCTAATAGTGCTGTAAGTAGTAGGTCAGGCTTTAGTGATTTCTATGTTTCAAACAACGAAGAACTTTCAAGCTTGGCAAATCGCCCGATAACAAAATTTCCCTCCGGCACTTTTTTTAGAAAGACACAAGTAGCGGTCACGACTTTGGATGAAGCCTTAACGGATGTAATTAATCTAGTGTTAATAAAAATCGATGTTGAGGGCAACGAATTTGGCGTGTTGGCAGGGGCTGAGACTGTCATTTCGCGTTTCCGGCCCGTCATCTACCTTGAATGGGGAACTAATGGCCCGGAAAATTTTGGCATCAATCCTGGGGACCTTTATGATTGGACTATCAAAAAGAGGTATTGCATGATGACAATAGATGGACAATCAATCAATTCAAAAGAGTTGTTTCTTGATTCTTTCTATAATTGGCCAATTTGGAATTATTTGCTGATTCCGAAAGCTGATAAATGAAAATAGTCGCATCTAGTCGAAAGGAAAAAGGATTTGCACTGAATCCTTTAGTCTTATGTCTGATTGCCACAAACATTATATTTGACACCTCAAGTAGAATCGCCATGAACCTTGATGGGGTGTTCAAATTTTATAACGCTCTCAACTTGTGCATCAAACACACATATTCATTAAATGCTTATCTTTTTCACACCCCATTTCACTACACTTCGAGGAATTTTGCTGAGTTTGTTAAAGGTTCACCAATATGGGTAGCTTCAATACTTCATATACGGGATTTTCACGTACTCACATATGTGTGGTCATTCGGTTTAAGTGCTCTAAATTGGGCGGCAATCCTTAGTACTATATATTTAATTGAGAAGAAATTCGAAAAAAGAATCTCTTTTCTCATGTTCCTAACATTCGCAATTTATTCGATTACGCTAACGAGTTATCTAGATTCAACTTTAAATTTTGCAGCATTGATTGGTGTGGCACTAGTCGTCTTAACTCGAGAATCCCAAAGCAGCAAGAGGGAGATTTTATTGTTCGTGCTTTGCTCAGTGATTGCAATTTCTGTTCATGAAATTTTGATTCCAATAATAGGAATCTTGTTAATAGAGATGATTATTAGAATAATATTCCAAATATGGAAGTCAAATGCAGAATTTAATTTTTCTTTACGATTTTTTAAAATAGGAATACTAGGGTTCTGCTTTTCTATTTTGGTTGTTCACTATTTTTCTAATTACAATTCTTACACAACCACAAACGCGGCGCTAAATCCTCATTTTATCCACCTATCTACCTTAACAAAATATCCAAGATCCTTCCTCTTATATGCTGGTTTCCTAGTCCTTTATCTCTCTCTGTCGAAGAAATTAATTGGATACTTAGATACTAAAAAAAGACAACGGAGGATTCAAATTTTAGCCCTAATTGTACCGCTTTTGGTTTATCTCGATTTTCAGGCACAAGCTCGGCAGCCTCGAAGTCCATTTCTGGATTTTCAATACCGATCAGATTTTTCGATTCTTATATTAGTAAGTATAGTAATTCTGATACTTGGTCAAACAATGAAAATCAGATACTTAAAATTATATCAACCAAAGTTAATTAATTATAATTTCTCACTTTTTTTGGGAGCGATTGCTATAGCGAGTTCAGTTGCTCATATTCAAGAAGATCTTAGTTGGAACAAATGTTGGTCGACCAATATTTCCCTGTTGAACCCAGGGCAAGTTTTAGCTGGCTCTAAAATGGTAGGTACTTGCAACACCGCTCCATGGACCACCCTTATGACATCAATTGTTTACTCCAATTCTAAAATGCCAAATACATTTATAGATAATGCTTCTGATTTTCGAAAGGCGGTTGAGGATCCTAGTTTTGTTCAAAAGAGCTCACATCGACTGATTTTTCCCTTTGGACTAGATTTTCCAATTTCATCACCAGGTCTTGATCTATCTCGCTTACCCAATTCAAATTAGAAAATATTCACATTTAGATGAAAAACTTAGTCTCAATTCATGTGGATTTGGATGGAACGCTAATCAACACTGCCCAAGCCACGATACTGGCCTACCAAGATGCGGTGCTGCATTTTGGTGGTGTATTCACGGATTTTGCCAGAATCCAAATTGCTGGAGGTGATGAGTTCAATAATTTTTTACCCAATTGTTTTTTGTCAAACCCCGATGTCGATTTTTTTTGGTTCAAAAATTTAAGATTGAAAGATTGCGGTCATACCTGTCTCAAACATAAGTTCACAAAGAATTGCTTGAATATTTGAAACAAACCTCAGCGATTAAGTCACTTGTTACAAATGCTTCTAGGTCAACGACCATGGTTCTTCTGAAGCACCATGGCTTAGCGGAACTATTTAGCAGTATTATTACTAAAGAAGAAGTTAAAAATGCCAAACCTCATCCAGAGCCTTATTTGCTCTCAATGAGACGATCACCTGCCGAAATCCACGTTGCATTTGAAGATTCTCATATAGGAATGAAGGCCGCTTTAAGGGCTGGGTGCCTTACATTTAACATAAAAACATTATCAAATTTTGATTTGAAGCTCTGACGCAAAGTTATTTGACCACTCTAGCCATTGAATTGTACGTTTAGCATTATCTTTCAATCGATAAGGCATTACGCGGATTAAATGAGTGAAAGCCAAAATTCTTACTTGAGTTAACAAATTCTTGCCTCCCCGACTTAACAAGTACTCTTCGAGTGTTTCTAAAGCAGTAAGTGAGTTCTTTGTTGTTAATCTTGGTAATCCAATTATTCCGTCCAGATAATTCGGGTCTGATTCGATAAATTGAAGAGTAGCATCAAACCCGGACATCAATGAAAAGTATAGTTTTCCCAAATCATCAATCATTGAGCCAAATCCACTTTGGCGTACTAAGTCAATAAAAATTATTTCAGAATTATTGCGAATCATAATATTTTCGGAGGAAAAATCTCCATGAGACCGGGTTAAAATGTGTATACCTTCCGGGTCAGAAAATTCTGATAAAAGTTTTTTGTGCAATCGTTGTAACGGTAGAAAAAGTTCAAAAATCTTTACTTGCTCTGAAGGATTAGTCAGTAGATAGTCTTCCAAAATCGGCATAATTCGGATGGCTGGATTAGCTCGATTATTTAAGTATAGGTCCCAGTTTACAGGTTTTGAATTATGTCCATCCGTTGAATTGAAAAGCTCGTGATGATTCTTGAGGACAAGAGATGTTAATTGTTCGATTTTAGAATAGTTACTAGTCATTAGCAATTTGGTAAAGGTGCGATAGTCAGACAAATACGGCATGTCAAATCGAATGATGGGACCATCTTCCTTCAATTCTGATACTTTAATTATAGAGTTATTATTAAATGACTTAATATAATCGTACTGTTGATGAAGAATATTTGACTCTTGCTTCCACCAAAGTTTTCGCACAAAATATGATCCGTTACTTATCTTTTCAATTAGCGCCGTGACTGCACCACTTCCACCCTTAAAAATTATTGCAAGTCTCTCGTCAGATTTTGATTGATTCAGAATGACTGCCAAATCAACAAAATTTATTCGTCCAGCCCCTAAGTGCAAAAACTCTTTGTCTTTTGGATGCCAAAAACTCTCAATTTTTTTGCGAAACATGCACCAAATCAGGATTGCAACAACAATTGAGAAAAAGATGCACAAGTTGTCCTTTGTATCTAAAGTCGAGATTGGTGGGTTAAATCTAAGGTATAGGCTTTTCACTAGGCTATTTAGGTGTTCAGTCGCATAAATGCTTTTTGAAAGTGCACAAATTGCGACTCCGTTGCAAAGCCACATCAGGATAGTAACGGAGACTACTTTTTTCTGAAATCCTTTTTTTAGCGATCGTTGAAGAATAGACGCAGTAACAAATGTTGTTCCATAGTTTGAAATATCATGAGACTTAGCTATCTTCTCAAACAAAATTGTTCCAAAGATGCCGATTATCAGAATAGCAAAACTTGAAGCTCCAAGTAAATAGATTATAAAGCCGTTAAAGCCGAGGAATAAGTGAAGGATTAAGAATAAATAGAGTCCATCAAGGGACCTTTCCGCGACCAAAGTAGTGAAAATAGGTAGAAAAGAATCAGTTCCTGATGAACTCATGCCTGCTCGAATAAGATCTCCAATCTTAAACGGTACAAAAATATTAAAGAATTGTCCGAATATGAATCCGCTGAATGTTTTACTTATATAGCCTGCTGGAATTGAACTCAAAAGGTAGCGCCATCTGAAGTAGCGCAGTATCTGAGCAGCGCCAAAAAAGAGGGATGCAGAAATGAGTCCCATTAACATCATTTCAGCCGAAGAAAATAATCATCGTTTATTCGTTCAAGATTTTCAGAAACTTCTGCTGGGGTTCCCATTGATAAACAACTACCGACCTCTTTAGCCACTACCTTATATTTCAACTTCAATGCTGTTTTAACAACATTGCTGATGTAATGGCCTTCGTCAAAGTCAGTCTTCTCGTAAAGGTGGTCGAAAAGTGTTTTTGTACGAAAATAATAAATTCCGACCACCCCCAAATTTGAGATCATTTTTTTCTCCTCAATCCTAGTCACGAAACCCTTTTCGATATTTATAAAAGAATGTTGAGGGTTTGAGGATTTCGTGAAATATATTTCCAAGTCAGAATCGTTGTGATTTTTGTAATTTCCGGGCCATGCCACTAGATCACAATCATGAATTACGAGGGATTCGGCACCATTGATATCGCTCAGATAGACGCTTTCTGCAGGTCCGGCAGTTTGATGCGGAAGAGGAACCAACTTTAGGAGTGAATTATATTTAGTCAAATATTTTGAAACCTTCGGAATCTCATCAAGCCGTATACATCCAAAGAATTGGAGAAGACTATCCGGGTAGGCCCGACTCAAAAAATTCATGGCGCTTTGCTCAGCCCATCGAAACATTGGCTTATCATTAATCAAAATAAATGGTTTCAAGATCGTTGACTCAAATCTAATCCCTAGTCCTCCCATCGTAATTAATACGTTCAAGCTTTTCTCCGCAACGCTAGTAGACATTGAATGCCTATAGACAAAATTTTGACATTGGATCCTGCTTTGCTGTTTCTCCATTCAATGGGTGACCAGATTATACTTTCATGAGCCCTGATTTGGTGAACAAGCAAGTAACTATTAAAAGATAAGTCATCCGGCAGATCTTCAATTAATCTTTCAACACTTAACTTGTATAAATTTAATCCCGATCCAATATCGTAAATGCGCTTTCGTAAAATAAGTGAAAAGATACAGTTAAATACTAGATTTCCGATCGTTCTCACTTTTGAATACCCCGGCCGTTTTGAACCCCCCATAAATCGAGAGCCAAGAATTGCTTCAGATTTGATAACCCGTGCAAGTTCTATGAAATCCTTCAAGTCTCGACCCGATGGTTGCCCATCACCATGAAAAATAACCAAATGCGAATAGCCAAGAGCTTTCGCGGTATGAAATGCCTTTTTTTGGGAACCGCCGAGTCCCAGATTATTTGGGTTTTTTAAAATTTTAAAGTTTGCAAGAGAATGCTTAGAAATTAATTTCTGCAAGATCGCTAGAGTCTCATCAGAACTATCATTATCTAGAAAGAATACGTCTATCGATTTTGGTATATTTTTATAGATATCGTAAAATACAAAATTTATAGCTTTTTCACCATTGAAAACGGGGACAAAAACAACTGGAGTAAATTTAGTTGTATTCATTCTATGCCAGTCTTATGAATCACCAAAGACAGTTCTATGACTTGTTCAATCTTTGCGTTTTGATGGATTTTGGCAGCATTACCTCCATAAGTCGTTTTCAAAAGGTACGAATCAAAGACGTTAACTTCGTATTCCCGACCCACGCATAACATAAAATACCAGTTTCTACTCCACATATCAGTCTATGAACCCATAGACTACCTCCTGTGAAGGCTAAATTGAAGACTTTCAACTCCACAAAAATCAGCTTCCTTACTGCAGATTCGCCAAGAAAAATTGAACTTGGAAATCAAAGATCTAGATTTTTTTTAGACATATTTACTTCAATTTTAGATTCTCAATACGGAGTTGAAATATTGCGTTTAAATCCGACTGAGGATTATCGAGAATTCTCAAACCTTGGTAAATCTATTGCCTTTGCCGAGGATATTGAGTTCTCAAAGAATATTGAAGTCGCGATACTGGAAAGACATCGTGAAGTACTTGATTTAGCTGAGCATCTCTCACATTCAGTGTTATTGATAGTCGACAATTGCTATGTTGCGCCTTTAGCAATTGAGGCCAAGAAAATGAATCCAGCTTTAAAAATGATTTATATTTCTCACAATATTGAATTTGAAATAAAGAGGCAGATCGGTATACTTCAAAACTGGCCTAATTCCATCTTAGATGAATATATATCCTGGACCAATAATATTGAGAATAGAATAATTCGCTCTTCCGATTTTGTTTTTTGCTGTTCAGACAGCGACATGCTTCAATTATTGCAACGAGGCTCCAATCGGTGTTTAGTTGTACCAAATGGGGCTCATTCTTGGAAAAATCGAAAATATTCGGCGAGTGATATTTACACAACTTTAGCTTGCAATAAGTTTGCTTTATTTGTTGCTTCCGGGCATCCACCCAATTTTCAAGGTTTTTTACATGGAATTGGTTTGGATCTCGGTTTTTTGCGAGAAGGTGAAAAGATTGTCATAGCAGGAAATGCTGGAACTTACATTAGCCAAGTTATATCAAGAACGAAATATCATAAAACTTTTTTGGAGAAAGCTCTTTGCCTGGAATTTGTTGGCACACATTTTCTTGCTGCGCTGTATGAATACGCATCAGTGACTCTATTGCCAATCTTCCAGGGTGGAGGAACAAACATTAAGACAGCTGAAGCTTTTTTAAATTCAAAATTCGTGATAAGTTCACAATTTGCATTACGCGGATTTGATGGCCAACTTTTCAAACATGCTCCCTGTCAAATTGTGAGCACTCAGAAAGAGTTTAAAACTTCCATTTTGTCGTCGATGGAAATTGAATATCCGGAGAATTCTGCAAATGGAGATTCAGAATATTCTTGGGACTGGATCGCAAAGACAAATTTTGATGATATATTGAAATGCCTCGTGGAAATTGGCGTAAGACGATGAAAATTTGGGTTGATTTGAGTCTCTATAAAGAGACCAGGGGTACTCCTTTTGGAATCTCGAGAGTTGAGTCTGCATTAATTGAAAAATTACCTCATGAGGGTTTGGATGTAGGTTTTTTTTGGCAGGACGAGAAGAATCTTTTATATTTTAGTTTAGAAAGCAGTTTAACTGATAATAGTGAACTTTCTAAAGGAGAGACTGACTATTCTCGAGACCAGTTTTTTTCGGGCGCGTTTCGGAATGAGTCTCTGACATCCAAAATTAGGATATTGCTTGCTGTATCACTTAGTTTCTTTCCCCAAAGTTTTTCAAATCTAGTCTGGGCATTCTTAAGTGCCGCTCGAAAAGTAATAAAATCCATGAGTAAATTTTTTAGAACAAAAGAAGTCTCCTTTTTTTTCAATAGTGTGTTCAGTGCTATCAAAAGACTGCTTCATTCACCCCAAATCGAACAGGATCCTATTTTTCCTCAACGAGGAGATATCTTTTTGATAGCGAATAACGATTGGGAAAGATTCGTTTATAAAAATCTTGCCAAAACCCTCGGGTACCAACCTCGCTTAGGATTCGTAGTTTACGACTTAATTCCCTATTCAAATCCAGAGTTAGCCGTAGATTTTGCAACTTCAAGCAGGTTTACTTTTTGGATAGGAGATATCGCTCAGAAGGCAGAGTTTATCTTTTATATTTCTCAATTCACGAAAGAAAGTTTTGACTCTATGTTAGTTGATAGAAACATAGTTACACGGTTTAAATCTAAAGTTATTTCTTTACCTCCTGGTATTACCTGTGATGGGGAAGAATCTGAACCACAGTTCAGTTCAAGGTTAGAATCAGTTTTTATCTTAGTGGTTTCCACTTTGGAGGTTAGAAAAAACCATAAGATTTTATTGGAAGCTATGAACGAAGCATCTAGACTCCATGAAAAATTTCCCCAGTTGATTTTTATTGGCTCAAAAGGTTGGGGATATGAGGCGATTCGCCGTGAGCTAGAATTGAACGAGAAAATTACTAAAAGAGTTATTCACATCGAGGGCGTTTCTGATCAAGAGTTGCGTTGGTTGTATCGCAGATGCATGTTAGTTGCATATCCTTCCCTCATTGAGGGACTGGGGCTTCCGATTTTAGAAGCTAAGCAATTTGGTAAAAAAGTTCTCGTGAGCACAGCCTCATCGTTTAAAGACATAGTTGAGGATTCAGATGTTGTTATTTCACCACACGATGCCCTTGCTTGGAAGAGTGAGATTCAGAAGGAGATGACTCTTCCTCAAGTGACAAAGGAGGAGGCTCCTTCGCCTCGAACTTGGAGTCATGTGGTTACCGAAATTGCACAAGAATTGGCTACTTAAAATCACATTGATACGGCAATACGGCAATCTTCTATTTAGGAATCAAAAAGCTTAAAGCGTCCAAAAAATTTATTTTTTATTTCCTTTAATTTTTGCCATCTCGATTTGTAAATCATTTTCCACCATTCGTTCTACTAATTCCGTAAATTTTGTTTTTGGCTTCCAGCCTAATTTTTTAAAAGCCTTTGATGAATTCCCGATAAGGAGATCAACCTCCGCAGGACGAACCATAGTTGCATCAAAATCTACATACTTGTCTACCCCACCGGGCAAATCTGCTACCTTTAAAGCTGCTTCTACAAATTCTTGGACGCTATGGGACTCACCTGTTGAAATGACATAATCATCCGGCTCATCTTGTTGAAGCATCATCCACATCGCTTCAACATAGTCGCCCGCATAACCCCAGTCTCGTTTCGGAAGGAGACTACCTAAAGAGAATCGATTCTGGATTCCCAATTTTATTCTAGCAACATTAGAGGTAATTTTTCTGGTAACAAATTCATGACCACGAAATTCTCCTTCATGATTGAATAAAAGGCCTGAAGACGCATGCATTCCGTAAGATTCGCGATAATTAACAGTCGTGTAATGAGCAAAAGTTTTTGCAACCCCATATGGTGAGCGAGGATAAAACGGAGTCGATTCTGATTGAGGGGTCTCTCGAACCTTTCCAAACATCTCAGACGATGAGGCCTGATAAAAACGAATTTGACCTTCCGAATCAACTTTCCGAATCGCCTCGAGAAGACGTAGCGCACCGAGTCCAGTAATATTTGCGGTCAACTCTGGTTGTTGAAAACTCATTCCAACAAAACTGATTGCACCTAGGTTGTAAACTTCATGTGGCTGAACTTGGCTTACTATTTGAAGAAGGCTTGAAAAGTCCGTGAGATCACCTCGAAGCAATTTGGCGTCTGGAAAAAGACTCACAAAACTTTCCTCTCGAGAATTTCGCTGACCATTTATAATTCCGTATACAAAATAGCCTTTTGATAAGAGTAATTTGGTCAGATGGTGTCCGTCCTGACCCGTGATGCCAGTAATAAGTGCGTTTTTCATTGGGCTCCCTAGTAAAATTAGTTATAGTGGATTCTATCTGGTACGACTAAAATTTATTCTATTTAGGCTCTCTAGATCATTCTTTATAAGAAGTCGGCGAGGTATTGTTCCCCAGTATGGAACCTCGGCCTCAAATTTCAGTCCTTTATCTTGGACGACGTGGAGGTGGAGCAAAGTTTGCCCTCCAAGTTGCACAAAACCTTGAATCAAGTTTATTTTTTGAATTAAAAAAATTTGTGATCCGCAAAGATAATGAATTGCATGCAGATTTTGACGCGTCAAATATTTCATATCTTTTTCATAAGGGGATCTCGGTTAATTCTTTACTGAAAATTGTCTATTTTTTTTTTCGCCCAAAATCGTTACTAAATAGAGTTGGACTCAAGCCAGGTGACGTCTGCGTAGTGCCCATGATAAGTCCTTTGGGTACGCCTATCGAACATATTCTAGAAAAAAAGGCAATACGAGTAATTCGATTTATACATGATGCAAGAACGCATCCCGGTGACAGATGGCCAAGCAGTAAGAGGATAATGAAGCTAATTAAATCCTCAAAGGTTTTAATCACCTTGAGCCCACATGTTACATCACAAATATTGGAAATATCGCCTGAAGTAAAAATTATTGAATATCCTCATCCTGTTTTTGAATTTTCAAAAAATGATGATCTCGTTGATGTGCCTGGTCCATATATTCTTTTTATAGGAAGAATCCGAGAGTACAAGGGTGTTTCTTTACTCATCGAGGCGTTTGCGCATCTGCCATATAAGGACATTTATTTAATAATAGCGGGGGAGGGGAAGTTATCTCGAAGTACACAAAAAAATATTTTGCTTCTAAACCGTTGGCTTTTAGAAGAGGAGATTTCTAAACTTATTTTTCAAGCTGACGTTATTGCTTTTCCTTACATCGAAAGTTCGCAATCTGGAATTCTCCCCTATTGTATGTCTGAGAACAAAAAAATTGTTATCTTGCCATCGCCAGGATTAGTCTCACAATCTAGGGGTTATGCAAATTTGGTTATTTCAAAAGATTTTTCCTCTGAAGAACTTGCAAAAGCTCTTCAATTTGGACTTGAAAAAACGCCAGTAAAAACAAAAAAGAGTAACAAGACTGTTGAAAATGTAGAAAAGTCCATTATGCAAGCACTCTACTTCTTGCCGTAAAGTAAATTTGCCCAATCTTTCCATGTCACGTCTACGTAAATCGGTCCTGTCATCACTTCAGAGTTTTTTAGAATATTGGTTAGGGCCCTTGCCAACTCTTCTGAATCTCCTAATTTCACTACCGAAACTCTTTCGCTCTCCCATTCACGTAATGGGCTTACATCAGAAACAATAACGCGTGTTCCCAAACCTAAGGCTTCAATAACCGGTAGTCCAAATCCTTCGGCTTCAGAAATCTGCAAGAGAGCTTGCGATTGAGCAATTCTTTCTCTCATTTCGGTATCTGTTAAATTTCCGATCCGAACTATATTTACCCCCTGAGCCTGAAGGTGATGTATTCGATCAAGTATGTAGTCATTTTCCCACCCCGCGGAACCTAGAATCTCCGCTCGAATTTCAATATTTCGTTCAGCCATAATTTCTAGTGCATTGAGGAACTGCAAATGATTCTTCCGCGGTTCTAAGGACCCTGCCATAACCACTAATTTTGGGTCCTTTTCGAATTCGTTGGGCACGGCAGCTTCAAGTCCGCTTGGAAGTGCGAGCCAAGAATAATCTTGAACTCGATTTTGCCACTCTGTACGCTCGAGCCTAAAAGCACAAGAGATTAGTTTTGCCTGTTCGTGAACCAGTTCACTTATTGAGAAAATCTTATCCGCTAATAGAACTAATCGAATATAAACATTTAAGTCACCTCTATTTTTGGGGTGCACAGTCCAAGCGTGAAAAAATGGAATAAAGTCATAAAGAATAATTTGAACAGGAGTAATTGAGTTTTCAATTATTGATTCGTAGCGATAAACATTTTGGGGAAATGGAATTTCTGGGACTGTTAGCCGTGTTTTCATTATCAGTAAATTTTCAATAGTAAAAGAATTCTCGGAGCTAAGAAAATGAGCTGTATCACTATTAGTTAAATAATGTTTTATTTTTCTTGCAAAAGGAAGAATTAGGGTCCGAATCGATTTACCAATTGGTGATTTCTCCAAATAAGGAAGCAGTTTATGAAGAAAAATTATATAATTTTTTTGCCAGCTTCTATCCCTTGTAAAAAACAAACGGTCTGACGAAGCTTGAATGTTTGGTACTTCAGAAATAATGCCAGTATCCCCATTCCATATAAATATTGATATATTTTCCACTTTATTGGTAATACCAAAGGCAACTCTTTGTATTCCCGTGAGATACGGCGACGCTAGAGTATGTGTGAGATCTACTAAATTCTCGTATTTTGCTTCCACTAAAACTACACGATATAAAAAAAGTCGACTCTGATTTTTTTTTAGTCGCTGACTGATTAGTCTGATTGAGGCTGATCTTAATCCATTAACTTGTAAATCTGAAACAAATTCACTGAGTTCAGACTTTTTTGGGTAACAACCGGTAATTGCAAGCCATACTAAGAAAAGATTCTCCTTTTTTTCACCAATTTTTGAAATTGCCACAAACCATTCATCACAGTTATCTTTCGTAAAATCAAATTTTTCTAAAATTCTATTAGCGCGTTCTAGAATCGGTCGCTCCCACTCGGGCGCTAAATTTTTTGGTAATAACAATTTCATAAACTTCATCTTACCAAATTTTCAAGAGGATTTTCTGAGTATGTGATTTTGCCCATCTTGGATAAGTAAGGAACGTTTTGAAAATTATTCAAATTTTTTATTGTCTTATATCCAATGAGTATTCACTATTGGTGGGCCCAGACAGGCTCGAACTGTCGACCCACGGATTAAAAGTCCGTTGCTCTACCGACTGAGCTATAGGCCCCACTGCTGAACAGGCTCATTTGCT
>Ga0114960_10001322_pt1 | contig 19924 bp, 20 predicted proteins | sample C_130625_MF_Meta_FD_92637 | JGI IMG/M metagenome (GOLD analysis project Ga0114960, IMG submission 92637) | Freshwater microbial communities from Lake Croche, Canada to study carbon cycling - C_130625_MF_MetaG | ecosystem: Environmental > Aquatic > Freshwater > Lake | place: Lake Croche, Canada... | reverse complement strand
CTTGCCTATGAAGACTACATGGCAGGCGGCAGTCTTGAGACCGTGTCCAACCGTCTCTACTTCACTGGCAAGCGACGGCACAACGGTTCGGAGTTCAAGCCTGCGTGGCTGGCCTATGCCTTCCGCTGCTACCGGGCAGGGTGGCCGAAGGGATTGCGGTACTTCCAGTTCAAGGCCGAGGTCAAGGAAAAGCTGAAGACCAAGCGACTCTCCAAGCTCAAGCTCCGCGACCTCGTGCAAGAAGAGTTCAGGTCAGGGTGCGTCGTTGACCGCACGCCTCAGTTTCTCAAGGATAGCGAACAGCCTCTTCTCGGTGTTCCTGAAGTCGAGACCAAACCTCCTACCGAGGGAGCGGATGCTGGCCCCCTCAAGGACGTATGACTCAATCCACTCACGCTCTTCAGGGTCCATACCCTTCAGGCATGTCATCGCAACCTCACGCAGCTTGGTGTTGGGAGGGCACCGTCGCTGCGATTCTTCGACAGAGATTCGATAGACGCTTGTTGATCCCGTGCTAATTTCTTTTTGAATCTCACGCAGCATGGCGTTCTTGATGGCCACCGAGAAGTAGGCAGACGGCCCGCCCTTGCTTGGCTTGTAGGTTCTGGCTGCATTGCAGCACGCCAGATAGGCGGCTGACTCCAGGTCGCACATCGATGCAGCACTGCGAAGGCAAGGCATGCTGTCGATGAAGAGCTTGACGTACCGAGGCACCCACTTCGCGGCGTCCTTGGCTAGCTGCTGCTGCTCTGGAGTGAGGCCCGCCATCAGGTTGACCTCCATCCGTATCGGATTTGGAAGTCATGCCTGACTGAACGAGTGCAGTGCTTCTGGTGGCACGACTCGCATCTCCAATTGCCATCGATAATCCCGAAAGCGTTGGTGTAATACTCACCATGACAACCGCAGTCATAGCACGGCAGCGGCTGTCCGATTGGCTTGGCCACTCTCTTGGGCCTGCCCCGCTTTCTCTTCTCATTCATGGCATTACCCCACGAACGGACTGGCAGTAGGCCTGGATTTTTTCACGCGCGCGGGCGGGATCAACGTCGAGAGCTTCGCAGCAATCCTCGAATGTGACTAGCCCAACTCCACCCTCCAGCCATCTCCTAGCTGCTTCTCTCTGATAGATTATCTCCTTGTCTATCTTCCTTCCGTTCTTGCTTTCCCATCTACTGCACCTGTCGGCAGAACGCACTACCGCTTGGAGCATTACCCCAACGCACAGGTAATGCCATGCCCCAAGAACGGTTGCTTCTTCTATGGTTCGCGTCAAGCCTCAAGCTCCGCGATCATGAGGAGTCGGCAGATGGCGTTGGCAATGTGGTCTTCGCTGGTGTCGCCCCGCTGGTAGTCGAAGACGTGCTTGATGGCGTGGTTGATGCACACCTCGATCGGGATTCCCTCTCTCCAGTTGTTATCGCCATGAACCACGGCACCGCGTCCCATGGCGATAGCGGCACGGCGAAGGCCTTTGACGGGCAGGAGATCGTACCTCTCTGGGACTGCGGTGGCTGTGGCACCAGACGGAAAATGCTGGAGGACGCTGACCGCGGAGATGGCACTCTCGCTGAAAGCCTTCCTCAGTCTGTCCTTGAGATGGTCGCATGCGAACTGGCCGACGAGGACGGCGGCTCGATCGTCGGATCGGACGGCTCGGGGGGCATCGGCTGGGAAAGGACGGCGAGGAATCTCGGCATATCCGCTAGCCGGAAAGTCACCAGCCATTCCGTTCTGCTCCTGCGATGGAACACCACCGGCAGCTTGCCCTTGCACTGAGAGACTGCCTTCTTCATGGCAGCCACCACGTTCAGTGCCTCCACCCACTTGCATTCGGCAAACAGGTCCGGGAGATGAGCAACCCGTACATCCTCGTCCCCCGCATTGCCGCACCTCTGCTGAGTTCTCTCGACTTCCTTCCATCCCATCACCTCTTTCATCTTGTCCCTAAGGTCTCGTTCACCCCTCGCGCCTTTGTCTCTTTCATACTTGCCCATGATCCACCCTTCTTCGTTGTGCAATTAGCCAGTCACCACTGACCGGAGGTACCCTTTGCTGCCATGCCTATTGGTTTTCTCGTTGAAGATAGCGCTTTGGTATTCCAGTGAAGGAACATGAGCCAGCCGCTCAATGATGCAGAGCAAGTCTCTCATGATAAGAGCTTCTGGGTTGTTGTGAGGGGTGGTCATCACGAATTGCTTGGCTTGGAGAACGGCACGCTTCTCGTCAATGGTCCTGTTCGTTGACGCTCTTTTGCTATCTGCTGGCATTTGCCACCCTTTCGTCGCGGGCCCACTGCGGCAGAGGCTTCGGGTCTTCCTTCAGCCCCACCCTGTGCAAGAGCTTGGCAAGAAACTCAAGGTCAAGCTCTCCGTCCTCTTCCAGCTTTGCCTGAAGGACATGGCCAAGGCTCAGGTTTCGTTGGCCCCCGATGTGGTACCCGTCATGGCACTCGTTGCAGACGCAGAGTAAGTTTCGATGGTCTTGGTAGTCCAGACCACGGCGCCCGACGATGTGATGCAGGTGGAGCGCTCGACCGAACCGCCCTTTGCGCCACCAGCACACTGCACACCGGCAGCAAAGGTCTGCGTAGACCGCGAGTTGCCGGTGTGTCCTGTCTCGCTTCTTGCTCACCATCAAAAGATTTCTCCGCCCGAGCTGTCGGGCTTCCACTGAACCCATCCGCCGTTGTCAAGCCGGTTGCCTTCTTTGTCTCGACGCCTCGGGTAAAGAACCCCGGTGTCGGTTTGCTTGCTGATCGTCAGCGTAGCGTTGCACTCCCGGCACTTGATCTCGTGGAAAGTGTACTTGCCGTTCTTGCGGGTGATGAAGGCTGTGTCGTCCAGCCCGCAAGCTCCGCACGTCGTGCTTCCGAAAGCCTCGCCAGCATGCGAGAGTTCCTCGAAGGCTTCCTCGATGGTCTTACCTTCGACCGTGACTTCGATCTTTCCGATCTTGTGCGTGACTCGTATCATGTCCCATCGTCTCCGTTGTGTGTCTTAGCTTCACTCTTAGAAACTACCCTAGACCCCATCCCTGCTGAAGGAGGAGGCAGCTCCTACTTCAGGGTACCATTACCAGGACCGACCCCCTGCCTTATCGAGGGGTTCCTTCAGCGTGTGACCGGGGCGTTGGGGTTTGAATCTCAGCCACATCTACCAGTGGCCCGTTGCCCGGATTTCGTGCTGGGGTCGGGAGACTTGCGAGGACTAGCCTCTCCTGCATGGGCAGGCGTTGTTTAGGCTCGGGAGGTTTTGATTTCTAAAGCGGTGGTCCGTCCGAGGAATCCATGACACCGCGTCTCCATCATAAGGGGCCTGTCAATATGGTGGCAGTAGATTCTCCATCTTACGCAGATTAACCTGGGGCACGAACCAGGAAGGTCGCCTGATGCCCGGGTCCTTCTTCCATCTCTCCTGCTTCGCCTCAAGCCCGGAGAGCCATCCACGCAGGATGACCCTCCCGTCCAGCGCAACACACGCCAGAACGAAACGTCGCTCGTCTGCGTCGTTGTTTCGGACGATGAGACTCCCGGCCTTCAGGGCTGTGGACCGGACCTCAAACTCCCCGCAGTCCGGGATCGAGTGGAAGGTGTTGACCGAGTCCCCGCCGTAGACCCCGATCCACTTGGCGAAAGCCCGCTCACCGATGGCGCCCACCAGCTCCTCGTCTATGCGAGTTCGGATGGGCCGATCGTAGGTGGTGCGGTGGTTGAGCCCCTGCGCCTCTGATGCGGTGATCCGCTGGATGGCAGTGAAGAGGCAGGCCATGACCTCTTGGGTGGAGATGGACACGACAGTCGCCGGTCTTTCGGAAGAGATCATTCCTCCCCCTCCGGCCCCGGCGGCTGCCGTTCCTCGCGGAGCTTCGCGTTCTCAGCCTCCAGGTTCTCCACCTTCTGCAACAACGTGGAAATCGACCGCCGCTCCTCGCGGAGCCGAGTGATCTCGTCGTGCGCGATCTCGACCATGTCAGCAAGCCAGTTGTCATCGGTCATTTCGCGGACCCTCACGCTGACGCGATGGAGATCGTCAAGGTCGATTGGTTGATGATCACTCACGCCCCACCTCCTTGGTGTGAACTTCCGCGTTTCTCATGGCATACCTCCGGCCCTCTTCGAGCTGGCGTGCCGTTTCTTCTGCGCTCGGGAGGGATATCGATGAAGCTGAGAACAGCCTCTGCTTACGCTCGGATGGGGTCTCGTGCCTGTGCTTGTCGTTTTGATTCGCTTGGATGTCGAACCTAGCTCTGTTCCTACGAGAGTCCAGTTCTTCCACGAACACCTTCCTCCACATGGGAGTGAGGTTGGCGCTCCGTAAGGCCCACTCGATCCACCCCTTGTCCACCACCTTCATGGGCTGTCCCTTCCACTTCTTCCCGAAGGGGCACCTCCACTCACGGCGTCTGGCATCCTGTCGATCCGGTTCAGCGAAGGCATCCCGATCCTCGGAGTCCCACTCCACTCCGACGACAATGCCCCTCCGTCGCTTTCTCTCGGCCTCTCGGTTGAGCTTCTGCTCCTGCCGCTCCTGCTCCATCTCTGCCGCGACAGCCGCATCCAGCTCCTCCAGCGAAGTCTCCTTCTCCTCCATGGCCTCGACCACCTTGGCTCGGGCCTTCCCCGTCTGCTCGGACAGAACGTCCAATGCGCTGCACAGCTTGTGGCACCGGCTCGAATCCGTGATGTCGTGGATCACGAAGCTGGGCTTTGCACTGGCAGCGATCGCCGCCCGCCTCTCCTCAGGCGAAGCCAGGTCGAGACCATCGAGAACCCCCTCCAGGGACCTCGTGGCTCGGCCGATCATCTGAGTGTATTTGTTGAGAGCCTTTGTTGGTTTAGCTAGAAATATTTCACTGAGAGGTGGGAAGTCCCAGCCTGTGGTTAAGATGCCAACATTGATTATGAGCTCCCTATCACCTACCATGAACTCCTTGAGCTCGCTAGCGTAGACTTCATCGGACTGCTTGCTATGCACCAAACTACAGGTCATCCCATGACGATCAACCATGATGTCCCTGAGAAGGATCGCCTGCTTGATCGAGTGGGCAAACACGATCCCCTTCGCCCCCGCCCGGTGGTTTCGGGTGATGAGCGCCGCGAGGTCTTGCAAGGCTTCTTCGGACCGCAGGATTTTGTCCAGTTCCTCGGCCTGGAAGTCAGCCCCTGCCTTCTTGGCCAACCCGTCGAGGTTGATTGACTTGACGTAGTGGACCTTGACGCGAGGGGGCACTAGCCATCCGTCATCGATCGCCTTCCGCAGGGGCAAGCAGTAGGCCACCTCTTCGTAGAACCCGCAGAGAGCTTGCTTGTCCCCGCGGTAGGCCGTTGCCGTGACACCAAGGACCCGGGCCCCACCCTCCACCAGGGCATTGAGCATGTCCCTGGCGGAGGTGGTGAATCCCCAGTGAGCCTCGTCCACCACGACGAGATCGACCTTGCCGACGAACCGCTTGTAGCGGTCGTTGCGAATCAGGCTGTGCCACGAGGCGACAACGAACTCCGTCTCGGGCACTGCCCACAGACCAGCTTGCTCCACATCAGGCGAGCAGTTCCTTAGGCTTCTGATTGACTTCACGGTCTGTTCAATCAAAGTCAGCATTGGAACTATGATGAGGCTCCGTGCTCCATCCTTTGGAAGCAGCGTGAAGGTCCTCGTCTTGCCCGTCCCGGTTGGGAGCTCGATCAAGATTCGCTTCTTACCTGTCCGGTATGAGTTGCGAATCGCCGTGTGAGACTCTCGCTGGTAGGGCCTGAGTCGGTGGTCAAACAGTGGCAAGGCTTCGGACTTGTTGACATCCCACGACGCCATCACGCACCTCCTTCCGGCAAGGGCAACTGTCCTTCCAGGCACCGCGTAAGGGTGAACTCAGGGCAGCCGCACGCAGGGCACATTCCTTTCGCTCCTCGCACCACGCCGCACCTGGTGCAGCTACGGTTGTTCATCGCTTCAATATCCTGGACAGCGCCTTCCCCGCTTCCTCGTACTTGCTCGACCTCCTCCCCACCCACCGGCTCCCCGCCTCCACCGGCGACCACGAGTCCTTCGTAAGGTCCCTGAGCCGTTCGATTTCTTCGAGGCTTGGAACGCTTTCCTCTTCCTTTGCCTTTGACCTCACCACCCCCTCCACCTGAAGCAGGCTGCGGATGAGACTCCTCGGCCACCGGCTCCACCTCTGTTGGACCTTGAGCATGCTCATGCCCGATTGGTAGTCCTTGATAATCGCTCGCTTGATTGGCTCCGGGATCATCGCTTGGTAGATCGGCTGAATCATCGGGTCCATCTCCAAAGAACTCGAACGCCTTTGCCTCCAGTGCTGACCTTGCAAGCCTCAGCTCAACGAACAAAACAGGCAGCCATTTCCCAACGAGGAGGGGCACTTCGTTTCTGTGTGCCCCAAACAGAATCCCCTCAAGGCTGTTGATTTCCTGATCACTCAGCATCGGGCACCTCCATCTGAAGCGTGCGAACAACCTCTGCATCGAAGACGTACTTCGCAGTCAGGATCATCGCCTCACTGGAGGGAACGCTCCCCATGTCCACGAGGCTCTTGAGGTGGGTCACAACCTTCTTCGTCTGCTCAGGGCTGTCCTTGTGCTTGACGAACGCCGCTTCGGCACGCTTGAGAAGGTCGATCGCCGCCGCAGATGTCGGCTGTGACTTAGACTTCTTCTGCTGCTTCACGGGAGTAGGCAGGGAGACAGATGGCGTAACCTCTCCGCCCTCGGGAGAAGCTGCGATGTCCACTGCCACCCGGGGCACGGTGATCTTCTCGCTCACCATCTCCGTGACGGTTGGCTTTGCCGCTTCGGCCTGGGCCGCGACGTTCAGCTCTTCCTCAGATTCTTCGTCAGCGTCCATCCATCCGCCGCACAATCCCTGCATGAGGATTTTTTTGGCGTAAGTGATGTTGATCTCCAGTAGCTGGATACCGGGGCGAGCATTCTCGTACCCCATCAGCAGCGGGCATGTAGAGCTGATCCACTCTCCGCTGGCGTGGTGCAGGGTGCCAACCCCAATCCACTGCCCAGTCTTCTCGTCACGCCCCATCTGAAACGTGGGCATCGTGAACCCGTTGGCCAGCAATCCCGGGAGCGTGGCGTCCACGATGTCCCTGAGCGTTGCGTAGCGAAAGTCATCCATCTTGTTGAACCCCGACCGCTTGATCGGCTTGTACATGGCCTGAGCCTTGTTCAACGCCGAGTACAGCGCGCCGAGATCGTTCGAGCTACTCACGCCTGTCAGTGCCGAGTCGAGTTTCATATTCGTTTTCCTTTGTCCAGTTGGGCATAAACAATTCAGTGAGCTGGTCATCCTCCGGGGTAGACCAGTCATCCAGTGCCAGCCGGGAGTGAAGATCGCGGCAGGTCTCGATTACATGACGCTCGCTCATGGCGAGGTACTCTTCGGGCAACACGACTGCATGGCACTCGTAGGGAGCCACGGTCGATGAGACCACGAACACAAACTGCTTCGCATCGAAGCCAGCAGCGCGTGCCAACTTCGTGTACATGGCAGCCTGAAATCCGTATCCGTAATCATGCACCGCTTTGTGGAACATCTTGAGCGGTTGCTGATCTCTCGTCGTCTTCAGGTCCCAGACGTAGCTCTCAGTTGCTGCGTCAGGACGACACCGGACGTTCAGTCCAGAGTCCGGGCACTTCCACCTGATGGAGAACTCGCGGTGCTCCGTGCTCGCCGTGAGCATGCGGAAGATGGCGTTTGACCCGATCATGCTCAGTTGGGCCCGGTAGGCGTCGGCCTCTTTGGGCTTGAGCAGGATCGCGTCTGGAGACTGGGATGCCACCCAGTCATCGCCCTTCTTCAACACTGCACCGTTCGCTCCGACAAACTCGGCAGGGATGACGGCAACCCTGCTCCACCATGCCTCGTCACCGATCTCTGCCCACAGATGGATCAGCGATCCCTTCGCCATCGCATCCGACTCAGTCGGCGGAATCGTCTTCGTGAGGTATCGCTCTCGAAACCAGAGCGGCCCCTTCGTCCTGAGACCCCAGAGCTGGGTCTTCGACCACCAGTCCGCGTCGGAGTGGTAGGCCTCATTCGTCTCATCAAATCGGAGAGTAGCTTGTGTACATACCGGCGGGCTACCCTCCCCATTACGGGAGGTTTGCATGTGAGATACCTGGGTGTTGCTTTCGACTGGGTTGCCTCCGTGGCACCAGCCGACTTCCGACGAGACAGGTTATAGACCTGACCGCAAAAGTCAAGGCCACCGCAGCTACTCGAAGTAACTCGTTGGCTGCGTGTTCCTTGCGCGTCTCCGCTTCGTCGGGACAATGCCGTGCTGGAGGTCCCTCTCTGCCTTCAGCTCCCGTGAAAGCTGACGGTCCAGAGACATGAGGTCCACCAGCTCGGGGTCTGCAAAGGGGATCGCTTCTTGCGGAATGAAGGGTTGCGTGAAGGAGCGGACAAGGGGGTCGTCTTCGAGGAGCTCGCCAATTTTCTTGCGAGCATCTCTCCTTCTTGTTTGATCGTCTACGTTCTGGAACTTCACGCCGCTGAACATGTTGACGCCGGTCTGGAATGCACGGTCTCGAATGTCCGGGACCTTCTCTTCATCGATCATGCGGTTCATGATCTGAAGCACTCGGGGGGCGAAAGGGCTGGCGTCGAGGATCGGCTTGGCGGCCCGAATGGCCTGACCGTAAGAGCTGTCTGGGTGAATGCCGAGGAGTTCCTCAGCGATCTGCCCGGCTGCCGTGTCCATGTCCTTGATCGGGCGCTTGGTGAAGGTGTCGACGCCGGTGCCCATCTCCCACGTTGCCTTGATGAGAGGGTTGGCGTTCTTGCCGATGATGTCTTCTGCGCTCTTGAACAAAGTGCCTGAAGCATCGAGCGCTCCATTGGAGTCGAAGACAGGCTGGAACATATTGATTTGATCTATGCCCGGGATGTCCACGTCCGTGATCCAGGGCTGGACACCCTCTTTGGCGCCACCGAACGGAGTGCCAAAGCCGGAGCTCGGCATGCCGTAGCTGTTCCTGATCGACTCCGGGACGTAGCCCTCGTCATCCTTCCCATTCTCCATGATGTCGCGGGGAGCACGCATCGTCAGTTGCGCGTACCGACCAGACGGATTCGCACCGATCATCTCGGCTGCGTTCATCGACATCCGCGACGTGTAGGCGTAGAAGGGGGCAAGCCTTCTCAGGTAGTCTCGCTCGAACGTGGTGAGCGACGAGTAGTCGATGTGCAGCTTCTTCGCCTTGGCGGCAGCCACTCTCGGGTTGAACCCCTGGAGAAGCATGCCGTTGTACCCGGCGAGACGGTTGATTTTGTCGGTGATGTCGCCTTGCCGTGACCCGTACCGGGTGATGGCATTGGTGTTGTTGCGCTCGTCAACCAAGCCCTTCACGAAGTTGCCGGGCTTCCACCCCTCGGGATCGAAGAGCTCTGAGTAGGCAGCGTTCTTCGTGGGCAGCGGACCTTTGCCTCCAACAAGTGCCCCCATGGCGTCGTAGGCCTGGTAGGCCAGCGTGGTGTCGGGGCTCGACCCCGGCAGGAACTGGTCGATCGTGTGCGTGCCCTTGGCAATGTCCTGCGTGGCGCCAGCCATGTCCATGCTGCGGCCCCTACCCATCATGTCATAGGCAGCGAGGTCTTCCTGGTACCGGCGAATGCGGTCGGCTGGCGGGACGTTCTGGTACATGGGGACGCGGCTAAGGAAGTCATCCAGCTCATCAAGCCTGCCCTGCATCAGTGACTTCGTCGCACCGTATCCGCGCATCACATCACCGGGGCTGCCCAGCTCAACGATGTTCATGACCACGCCACCCAGCCAGTCCCTCGTGAACTTCGCGGGCCAGGCGAGTAAGGGCGCTTTCCACATGCGCGTGATTGCGTCGGTCGCTTTCGTCAGCGCGTTGTGGAGCTCGGGCTTGGCGTAGTATTCCTTCATCCTGGTGATTCGTCGGATCGTGTCGTCGTCCACCGAGACTGCGGACAAGTCCACCTGACCGTTGGCGTTGGCGAGACGGCCGAGGCGGTCCTCCATCTGCTGCTTGCCACCAGCGATTCGGCTCATGCCCGGCGGCAGTGGGCCGATCGCCCCACCCGACTCGTCCACCGAGTTGATGCCGAGGTTCCTGGTGAGGACGTTGGCCACTGAGTCGTGGTTGCCGCCCTTGATGTAGGCCGGGCCACCCTTCTTCGCTACCCCGTTCAGGATGTCGAAGGTGGCGTTGTTGACTCCCACTCCCTGGTAGTTGCCGACGATGTACCGAGAGAGGTCCTCCAAGGGCGAGGCACCGAAGAGGTCCACCTTGCCGATCGATGACGGGTCCATCTGGTGCATGATGTCGGCAAGCCTGCGGGCGTCCCCGAGTCCGTACATCGGGATTGGATCGCCGTTCGGGAGCCTGCCGGTGGGGAACCTGCGGCCGACTTCGCCCTGAATCTCCTGAAGGATGTAGCCCGCTGCCTCGTCGTCCGTGTTTGCCGTGCGAGCGCGGCCCGCGATTCTTTTGTCTCTGCTTAGACGGTTAAGGAAGTCTGTTCCGCCAGGGGTATACATAGGACTGACACGACCAAGCTGGTCCCCAGTCATGGCGGAGTGAGCCTTGGCCCCAACCGGCTGTGGCGCCAGGCCGAGCTCTTCAATCCGGTCCAGGAAGTTCTCGTCGTTGGTGTGGCGGGGGAAGTAGTCGCCGCCGTAGTTGTCGGTGAACTCGTTGCTGGCGAGACCGGCCGTCCGCCGCATCTTGTTCATCGTTTCCTTGAGGCCGCCAGGTCGGTGCCAGTTCGTGATGAACTGGCCGATCTCCGGGTTGGCAGCAAGGATGACTGCGTCCCCCGGGTCTGCGTATCCCTCGATCGCGCGACGAAGAACTCGATTAAGGGCGGCCGGGTCCTTGGAGGCATTGATGACCTTGGCAAGAGGAGCGATGGTCTGGTTGACCAGGCGGCGACCCTCTTCCCCCATCTGCCGCTTGGTGTCATTGACCGCGAGACCAATGATCTGCCCCTTCTCGTCCATGGCCCCAGACAGGTCGTTGCTGACCATGGCGTTGGCCGCCCGCCCGGGAGCCGACCATCGCAGCGACTGGCCTGCAAGGTCCATCCCTGCGGCCAGACGCTCGCCACCGGGGACGTTCATCCCGTAGAGGACCTGATCGGACAGGGGGAGCTTCAGGCCAATGTCATACCGGAGAGGCTGATCCAGGATGCCGTCGAGGTTCTTCTGCGATCCGACGGTCCCCAGCAGCTCATCGTAAGCATCGGTGTTCGAGAAGGTCTTCGTCCCCCGGACGGCACCAGCCTGCGCGTCGGCCAGCTCTCTCAGGGTCTGGCCGCGGGAAGCCATCCTCGGACCTACCAGCGGTCTTGCCAGAAGGTCTTGGTCTGTCAGCAGATTTGCTGTCTTGCCGTTGAAGTTCTTGCTAAAAGACTCAAGAGCGTTCTTAGCATAGCTATCACCAACAGTATTAGCTGCAATCTTAGCTCGGCTTGCAGCAACCTGCGCTGTTCTCGGGAGCCCGGCCTTGAGTGCCGTGAGGCCAGCCTTGCTCGCTCCGCCGCCGATCACGTTCAGCGGGTCAACCAGCACTCCTGCACCGAACTCAGCGAGGGGTCGCCCCCACCCTCCGAGAGCATTCGCGTCCGGTTGCAGGTCCCACGATTCGAGCATTTGGCCCGGCGTGGTGCCGCTGCCAAGCTCTTGTCCAGACACCACGTCCCGGAGCCATGAAGCAGGCGTGTCGATGAGGTCGAGCAAGGCGCTGGCGCCCTGCATGGTTCGTCCCGTCACCATCCCGAGCAGGGACTCACGCTCCGCCTCGGTGAGCGGATCGCTTGCCATCCGCGGGTCCACCGGGAAGTATCCCCCGGACCCATACCCGATCTGAGGAGCTCGCCTGCTAACGGGTTGATCGAAGTAGCCAGCGGACATGCCTCACCTCACGCTCCAGCATCGGGCTTCTGTCTCGGGTCGTTCATGAACGGCATGCCGTAGAACCAGTCGTCGGGGACAAGCGGGTTGTTCGTCTCTTCGATGTCCTGCCCCGTGGCAATTCTCCACAGCCTGCTTGCCTGCGGGCTCCATGGAGTCACGCCAATCATCTTTGCCCACTTGGTGTATCCGGCCTTGCCGACGGTGAGCTTGTTCTTTGCCAAGAACGCATTGGTCCATTCACGGATGTGGTGATGGTCGTCCTCGGTCATGTCCGGCTTGTTCGTCAATCCGCGAACCGTGTCCACTTCTCCAGTGACGATCGCGTCGTTGATTGCTTCGGGCGGCGCTGCGCCACCGGGGAATCCATTCTTGACGAGAGTCTTCCTGGCTTCCATGCGTGCCGCCCCGGGTGGCAGCGAGTTCATGGCGGCCAGGTCCTGCTGCGTTCTGGCCATGGGGTTCTGGGCAGCCAACTGGGCCTGCTGGTTCCTTCCCATGGCTTCCATGGAGCGGGCTTCGTCCTCGCCTCTCTGGGTGTATGCGGCCATGTTTCCAAGCCCAAGCTGCGGGTGCATGGCGTGGTAGGAAAGCAACACGCGAATACGATCTTCGGGGGTCTTGGCGTTGGCCAAGTCGTCGTGGAAGGTAACGGCGGCCCGGCTTGTTCCAAGGCGGCTGGCCATGTTGTCCTGCTTCGCCCGAGTTTCGATGGCGTCCTGGGTGTTCATCGCCCTGTCCGTTCGGAACTGGTTCACCACGTTGTCGTTGACGAATCGCATGCGCTCGTTGTGGGACTTCCCGGCGTTGGCCGGATCGTCATAGGCAGCTTCGAGGTCAGCACTGGTGAAGTCCGGGACGCCGTCGTTGTTGTTGTCGGCCCTGATCTCCTTCTTAAATCGCGTTGCCAGGGTACGAAGAGCATCCGTCCTCTTCCGGCTTTCCTGCTGAGCGATCATGGGGGCGCCGGGCTTGTATCGGGAACCACCACCGGGAATCTCCTCGACGGTGTACTTGCCGTCCTTCGTGAGGCGGTCGTGCCGCTGTCGGACGGCGGCTAAGTCGGCTGCGAGCTGCGCCGAGTCTGGCTCGTAGGCGGTTGGGTCGATGCCGAAAGCGGCTGCCATTCCCTTCACGCCGAGACCCTGGCCGGAGGCCAGAGCATGTTCGCTCGGTGCCCTCGGGACATAGCCTCCCGCCCCGTCGTTGACTCTTTGATCCCAGGCGTTCATGCCAGTGCGGGGCAGCCGGGGAACCCCCGGAGTGAACGGGGTGTAGTCCACAGCCTTGCGCTGGTCAGGGGTAAGCTCCGTCAGCGGGACCCCCTCTGCCACACCACGGCGCCCGGAGAGGACGCTGCCGGGTTGCGGACCCTCAGACGGCAGAAACTTCCTCCCCTGGCGAGCTCGCTCCTGGTTCTGGAGCATCTTGATTCGCTCTTGTTCGGTCATGTCAGTATGGCCTCGTCAACGTGGATGGGGTCGCCTGATTGTATCTGGTCCTCAGGAAGCGGATTCGTTCCTCGGGGGTCAGTGCGTGGAACGGTTTGCGCGACTGCATCTCTCTGGCAGTCATCGGGCCCATGCTGCCTGCCTCGCTTGCATCCTGATCACCTCCGCGTTTTCCTCCCGGCGCTGGGAAGAACGGATCGACATTGGTGTTGTTGATCCCCTGGCGAAGGGCATTGATGATCGCGCCTCCGCCAACGGCTGCCCCGGCAACGGCCGCCGTCTTCCAGGGGAACTTCCACTGACGCTTGGGCTTGCCAGCGGTGTCGGGCTTTGGCTGGTCCACGGCAGTCGCTGCGTCGGCATCAGCAGTCACATCCACATCGGGTGACGCGGCAGTGTCTCCTTCAGGGACCGATTTGGCATTCGGGTCTGGCGATGCCGCTTCGGCCTCTACAGGAACCTCAGCCTCACCCGGCTTGGGGCCTGCATCGGCACCCGTTTCTTTGGAGTCGGGGACGAACTCGGCATCGAGCTCGTCTTCCGGGGCGCCGTACATCGGGTCATCAAACTCGCTGGCCTTTTCCACTGGGGCAGCGTCTTCGCTGTCCGTCACGACCGGATCGGGGCGAGGCTCGTCCTGCGTCATCTGCGCGTCGAAGTCTCCCCGGGCTGTGTCGATGTCTTTCACAGCGTCCGCGTAAGCCTTCTCGACAGCCTTGACTGCCGCTCCTTGCGTTGCGTCCCACGACTTGTCGTTCGGGTCTCGATTCTTGTTCGACCAGTCAATCCATGCCTTTGCTCTGTCCAAATCCTCTTCGGTCACCATATCGCCCGAAAGAATGTCAAGGTGCTCATCGCTCGTGCCGTGCGGAAAGTTCTGCCTGAAGAGTTCTTCGCTGGTTAGCTTGGGGGCCGGGGCTTCGGGGTTGTCCTCATCGTTATTCATGCCCCGCTCGAAGACCGCTTCGCGTTCCTCGGGGGTTAGCACGCGGGCTTCGGGGGCCGGAGAGGCGTCCGCCGGGTCAGCGGGAGCCTGCTTCTCCGACATGGACCCCAGGCCTGCGGTGTCATCCGCGGGGGCTGGGCCCACCTCCCTGGGCTCAGAGCCTTTCTTCGGAGCTGGCGTCTTCTTGGCGCCACGGGACGCTTCGAGCTTCTCGTTGATGTCGTCCAGCTTCCTCTGCATCGCCGGGTCGTCGGAGCCATTGACCAGCGTGGCCATGTACTCCTGAAGTGCGGCTGATTCCTTGGCGGTCCGCTTCGACTTTGAGGCCACCTTGGACATGGCGATGTGCGGGTCCGGGCCTAGCTTCTGTGGACGGGGTTTTGGGGTCTCCTTGGCAGCCACCTTCTCCTGAAGCTCCGCCATGCGGCCTTTGCCAGCCGGGGCCGGGGCCTGCGAGCCAGACTGCTTCTCATACGCCTTGATCGCACCATCAAGACGCAAAAGTTCCTTGGACGCTGCCTTGGAGGAAGCAGTGCCGGAGTTCGTGGCGATCTCTCGCCTCATGCGATTGGCTTCGGCCTTGGCTGCCGCGAGTGCTTCGGGAGAAACCTGGCCAGAGCCGAGAGTGGCGATGTGATCCGATGCCGGTTGTGCCTTGGCGAACAGGCGGGACTTGGTGCTCCAGATTTGAGTGGGAGCTGGCATCCACTCTCCGCTCGCCATTTTGTTGAAGTTGTTGGGAACGCCTTCTGGAGCTAACGGGTTCTGCCCAAACTCGCGCATGTACATCGCGCGGATGGCTTCGTACTTGTCGTCCAGCGTCCCGGGCTCGATACCCTTTTCCGCAAGGGTGGCGGAGTCCTGGGTGAACTGCTGGTTCGGGCTGTCCACGATCGGCCGGTCCACGTTCCCCGTCTCGGCCCGTCGCTTCCTTGAGGCCTCTAACTGCCTGGCGTCCTGCGCAGCGAGTTCCTCGGACAGCCGCGCTTTATTGACGACGGGCTTCTTGGGGGCAGGTTCGTTTCGGTTGAAGTTCACCGGGTCACCTGCCAGCGTCTCAGGAAGAGAGCCGTCGTCGATCGGGACTTCGTCTTCTCCGAAGCCTACTTCCTCAGTTTCGTCACCAGTCCCCCTTGTTGCCTTCCTGGCTTGAGCATCTTCCATGAATTGCTCACGACGACCGGGCGTGAAGAAGTGGTCGTCCATCAGCTCTTGGCCGGACATTCTTCGGATGTCGGACACCTCGTCCATGAAGCCTGGGCTGGCTTGGCTGAACATGCTTTCGAGCAGGTTCCTGGATTGCTCTTGAGGCGTCCTCCCGTTGATGCCGGAGCCCTCCTCCATGGGAGAGTTGGCAGTGGCGCCCTCAGCCTGCATGCGTTCCCACAGTCGCTCCAGTGCGTTTCGCCGGAGGTTGTCGCTCTCGCTGTAGAGGAAGTCGTGAAGGTTCTTGTCGAACTGTTCCTGCGGCGTCCTGTCCTGGGCCAGCATCGCGGGGAGCTCACGGTCAGACCGGGCCATGACCCTCGGCGGGATCGGTTCCCTGTCGGTCTCCCCTGCATCAAAGTCGGCCTTCTGCTGCTCGTACTTCCTAATCGCTTCGATCTGGCTAAAGGTCTTTGGGTCCACGAGATGGCGTGCATCTTTGTAGGGAACTTCATCCATGACGCGAACGGGCGTCGGTCGTGACGTGTCTGACAAGGCAGGAAGATCGGCGGGCGACTCCGGGAACGAAATGGAGTTCTCTCGGAGGATCGTCTGCATTTGGGGAATCGACATGCCCTGGGCTTGCTTGGTCAGGAACCTCCCCATGTCGCTGTTCGGGCTGACCGCATTCATCTTGCCGCCGGGCATGGTCTTGCCGGTCATGAGCTGCTGAGCGGTGAGCCTCTCCAGCTCCTGCCGGTATGCGCGAGCGTCCTGAGGCAGCCGCTCCGGGATGTCCACAACGGTGGTGTTGAAATACTTGTCAAGCGGCTTGTTGACCTGCGAGCCGGGCTCGGAGTGAAAGGCAGACTTGCCCTCCCGGTCTGTCTTGATGAGCTCGTCGTCCACGGCTCCAGCCGGGGCCGGGTACCGCGGCGGAGGGATCACGACACCGGGGTCCTGGGGGGCCCACTCGTCTGCCCCTGTTCCTCCAAGCGTCCGCTCTCTGAAGCTCTCGCCTGACGGCTCTTCGTCCGAAACTCGGTAGGCTTCTTCTCCCCCGCGTCCAGGCATTCGCTCTGTCCTGGGCGTGCTGTCGCCGCTGTTGACGCGATCAACCTCCGCCATTCGCTCGGGGTTCCACTCGCCGTCATGGAGAACCTTGACGAGGTCGTCGGCCATCGAGGACCAGCCAACAGCCACTCGGCCACCGGCGCCGGTTGGCGAGGTCCGCTCGTTGGGGAACTCGTTGGCGATCGCCCGGTAGACATGATCCTTGCCCTCATCCGGGAGACGATCGAACTCGTCCTTGATGCGAACCGCGAACATCGGGTCTTCGTGAAACAGCGATTCCAAGAGAGCGTGAGCGCGGCCCCCGTCGCTGACGCCACGCTCCCTTGCGCGGATCGTCCGCTGCCCGGTCTTCGGGTCATACTGCAACCCGGTTTTGGTGGACCGAGAAGTGCTCTTCTGGTGAAGGATGATGTCCATGAGCTGCTGAATGGCGGTCTTCTGCGCCCAGCCCATGCCACCGTCTTCGGTCGGAACATTCCGCAGCGCGCTAGTCCCGTGACCAAGATTAGCGTCTACGCGAGTCTCCCCTGGGTCTACAAATCGAATCCGCGAAACGCTGTCGCCGGGCTGTTGGTAGCTGATCGGCGGGATGCCAAGCTCCGCTCGCATGGCGTTGATGTCCGCCTCGACCTCGGAGATGCGTGCGGGGTCTATGCCAGGAGAAAGTATGGGCGGCTCCACCGGAAGCCTGGGTGCGGCCTTTCCCCGGATGGGGCGGTCGCCCTTGCTCACGCGCTGACCGGCATCAAGAGCCTTGGATACGTTCTTAGGAGTAGCCATCAGGATTCCTTCTTGCCTTTGCCCTTGCCGTACTTCGTGAACTTCAAGCCCGCTGGCATGTCGTCCTTCGTGACCTTTGGAGACTTGCCGCCGCCCTGCTCCGCGGCGAGGTCCACGAGATCGTCGTTCTCTTTCGACTCCTCTTCGGCGTTGTCCTCCTCCTCCGGCTCATCTTTCTCCTCGGCCTCTTTCTTTTTCCTGGCGCCGTGCGTCATGGCTGCTGAAGCCGCGTGGCGAAGAGCCAGCCGGAGCTGCCTGGGCGTCATCTCGTCTGGATCGAGTCCAATGAAGTGGTGTGCCATCGTGTCATTCCGTCCTGGAAAGGAGTGCGAGCCGGAGTTGCTGCCAGGCCTGCTGCTGGGCAAGGTTCATGTTCATGTTGCCGGACATCCGGGCCATCTGCTTCTGGAAGTTGGCCTGATTCATCCCAGTCTGGAGACCGTAGTTGCTGTTGAGTCGGCCTTGGACCCTCTGTTCGTATTCGCCTTGCTGATCGGCGTTGAACATCTGGTCTTCTGCCCTGATGCCAGCCGCTTGCTGAGCGCCCTCGCCAACACCGCTGGCCTGCTGCTGAGCTGCCTGCATCTGCTGCTGAGCTCCGGCAGAGAACCCCTGCGGAGCGACCATCCCGGGACGGACGGCACCCTTCCGGTACCCGGCGGCAGTGGCGTTGTTGGCCGCTGCTTCCGTGACGGAGTCGGCAATCTTCCTGGGAGGTGCAAGTCCGGCGAGCGCAGATACCTGGTACGGCTTCTGTGCTGCCTTGGGAGGCGTCATTCGCGGGTCGGATGAGATCACGAGAGCAGACCGATCAATCCGGTCCTCCATTGGTTTTGCATCTCCATCCTCTGACGCGCGACCTCTTGGGCCATCCCCAACTGACTCACCTGCTGACTCACCGCTTGCTGGTATCGCTGCATCCGCTGGGCTCGCCCTTGCTGCGTGAGCTGCTCTTTCTGGGACTGAAGCTGGCCTTGAAGCTGTGCGTTCTGGGTTGCGGCGCCGCGAGCCACGTTCGCATTGCCCTGCATCATCTGGCCTTTGGCGAAGTCCTGGACGGCTTGGTTGCCGGTCGCAGTCCCCGTGTTCGGCTTGACCTGGGTGTCGTGCTGATACCCCTGAAGAACGGCGCCCGTGTTGATGCCCTGGCCATTGGCATTCATCTGCGCCTGGTAGCCCTGCGGAGAAGGCATCCGCGGGCTGGGCATCTTGGGGAGCTTTTGGTTGATCATCGGTTGGTTGATCATCGGGTTACCCGAGGAGTGAGCTGCGGAGAGGGTCGAACGCATCGACCGGCTTCCCGTTGACGATTGTCTGTCCGCCGAGACCAGCCGCCCGCATGAGGGCTGCGTTCTTTGCTTGCTTGGCCTGGAGGTTTTGCTGGTTCATGGCCATGCTGGCTTGATTCCCGGCCATCTCTGACTGGTACTTCATGTTTGCCAGATACTCCTCGTGAGCCATCTGCTCAGAATCACGAGCCTGACTGACACGGCTGTCCATCTCTTCGGCAATAGCGTCGTTCGTCTGCTGGAGCGAAGCGGCCTGGTTGTTGAAGTGCTCCCGGGCGGCTGGGTGCATGTAGTCCATCTGCGTCGGAGCAGGCATTTGATGCGGCATCTGATGAACTCCGGGCTGCTGCTGCGGCGGGGGCGTTTGATTGCCGAATAGGCCTGGAGGGGCGACCTTCATCGGGTGGGCTGGGGCTGGCTTGCTCGGCTTTCGGGTCGGCTTGGCTGGCGGCCCGCCTGGCGCAAAGCCTGGCATCCGCATCAGGTCGGAAACGTCATCTCCGAATATCGGGAAGTTTTCGCTCATGGTTGCTCCTGCCTCCTATTTATGTCGCCATGACGCCGCTTTGTCCCTCGGCGTTCTTGCATGCCATCAAGATCATGGACTTGGCCCACGTCCGATTGAAAGCTAGGTTTGCGAACACGCCTCTTTTTCTAGCTTCTTCCTCTATCCAATTGATCACAGTTTCTATGTTGTCTCGAACCCATTGTGATCCAAGCTGATCCATTTTGGCGGCGTGGGCATTGCACTCGCAGTCCCCCTTGGGAACGATCCTGAGCCACGCGAACATCTTCTTTAGCTCTGTTCCCGGACCTGCTGGCAGAGTCGCTTCTTCTCGCTTGCGTGGGTATGCGTAGTGAGTCTCATCGACCGTGATCATTTCTCCGTCTCTGGAGACGATGCACATCTCTACTTCGTCCCAGGTGTAGCCGCGCTCGGTGAGCCTGGCCTCAAACTGAGAGACTGGTCCTGTGATCACGGAAACACCTGCGCTGGGCAGCCTCCAAAGACAACGTCGTTCGGATAGCACCTGCCGTCACCGCACGCGATCCCGTTGACGGCTGTGCCGGACTTGTAGGTCAGCGTCTGGCTTCTTGTCATGCCGCCGCCGATGTAGGTCGCCATCTCCTGGGACCCAAGACGGCAACTGTCAGCCGGGTCAGTACCGGCCATGGTCAAGGACATTGTTGGGTAGTAGATGCGGCACATGGTGACGCCGACTCCAGAGAGATAGCTCGTGACGTAAGTTCCGGTCGGGCAGACACCGCCCCTTTGATCGATGTCGAAGAAGCAAAATCCCGGGCAACCGATCTGGCACGCTGCCTGG
>Ga0114960_10001315_pt1 | contig 19967 bp, 20 predicted proteins | sample C_130625_MF_Meta_FD_92637 | JGI IMG/M metagenome (GOLD analysis project Ga0114960, IMG submission 92637) | Freshwater microbial communities from Lake Croche, Canada to study carbon cycling - C_130625_MF_MetaG | ecosystem: Environmental > Aquatic > Freshwater > Lake | place: Lake Croche, Canada... | reverse complement strand
GAAACTAAGCAAGTAAAAGACATCAAATGAAACGTACATTCCAACCCCATAAACGTCGTCGTAAATCAGTTCATGGTTTTCGCAAACGTATGGAATCAGCCAATGGTCGTAAGGTATTGGCTAGCCGACGCAAGAAAGGACGCAAAAAACTAACTGTATCTAGCGAGAAAGGATTAAAGTAAATTTAATCTAGGAAGTATCCCTTTCTAACTATTACAAATAAATTCAATAATTTTAAAGTCCTTCTCGTTTTTCGGGAGGGACTTTTTTCATCAGGGTAATTCCTAAATTGTGCATTGCTTGCCTAAACTGTTTACATATAAAAAACAAGACAAATTAAAAAGTAGAAAACAAACGCAATATTTGTTTTCGAAAGGGCAATCTATACAAATTTTTCCGATCAAATTAATTTATACCATTGAGCAAATTGAGCCCCATGATTCAAATGCAATGAATCAATCCGATGGCATTCTTCAAGCAGGCGTGGGTGCCCCCAGCAGAACTTTTCGCAAAGCGGTACAACGCAATCGTGTCAAAAGATTACTTCGAGAGGCCTATCGACTAGAAAAACCAAACTTCATCAATCAATTGAATTTAGCCAATAAGCGCTTAAATTTATTTTTCTTATACATCGATGCTGAAGTTTTAACGCAAGTTGAAATTCAAGCAAAGCTAAAAGAAGCTTTAGCCGCACTTGTAAAAAAAATTGCCATAAAATAAAAGGCAAGCAAACCGATTAAATTTGTCAAAGTTCAAAAAAATAGTATCCTTTCCTTTTATCGTATTGATTCGTTTTTACCAATACGTAATTTCACCCTGGCTAGGGGTTAGTAAATGTAGGTTCACACCTTCTTGTTCTCATTATACCATTGAAGCCATTCAAAAATATGGACCTATGAAAGGCATCTACTTAGGAATTATCCGTTTAAGTAAATGCAGGCCTGGTGGTGGACATGGCTTCGACCCTGTACCTTAAATAATGGGCAAAAAAAACCCGCAGTTGAAAGTTGCGGGTTTTTATATAATTAAGTAAAATTTATTTTGCAGCAGCCAAACGATCAGCAATCACTGACCAGTTTACCAGATTCCAAAAAGCCGCTAAATAATCAGCTCTTCTATTTTGATATTTTAAATAATAAGCGTGTTCCCAAACATCGGCGCCTAAAATAGGATGACCTTTTACTTCGGCAACATCCATTAAAGGATTGTCTTGATTAGGGGTTGAACTTACTTCTAATTTTCCCTCTTTTACGATTAACCAAGCCCAGCCACTTCCAAAACGAGTCATACCAGCAGCTGCAAATTTTTCTTTGAATGCATCAAAGCTTCCAAAAGCTGTATCGATAGCATCTGCCAATGCACCAGATGGTGCACCACCTGCATGAGGTGCTAAGCTTGCCCAAAAGAAACTATGGTTCCAATGACCACCGCCATTGTTTCTAACAGCTGGACTAATGCTGCCAGCTACTTTTACTAATTCTTCAATACTTTTTCCTTCATTGGGTGTACCAGCCACAGCTTTGTTTAAATTATCTACATAGGCTTGGTGGTGTTTGCCATGGTGAATTTGCATGGTCAAAGTATCAAAATGTGGTTCTAATGCTTCGTGTGCATAGGGTAATGCAGGTAAGGTAAATGACATATTTTTTATTTATTGTGTTTCAAAATGAAGCCTAAAATTACAATGCTTTGCGCTCATTTAAGCGAGTGGCCCCCTTTTTTTCCTGAAATAGAAAATAAAGGCTAGTCTGAAGCGCAGTAAATAAATAGTTTCCGAAGTAATCCGATTTTAGGATTACGCAGGAAAGCTATTTTTTACAAAGCTTTATAAGTAAACTAATTATCGCTTGGCTTTAAAAAAAGTTTGCATGAGCGCAGCGCAGTCGTCTTGTAGTATACCGCCCAACAAAGTAGTAGATGGATGAAAAGGATTTTTTTCTGTGACTCTGCGGTAACTATTTTTTTCATCATAAGCGCCAAAAACAATATGACCAATCTTGTTCCAGTACAAGGCACCTGCACACATTAAGCAAGGCTCTAGTGTAACATAGAGCGTGGCTTCGGGTAAATACTTGGCTTGTAAACTTTCACAGGCACTGGTAATCGCTAAAATTTCTGCATGCGCTGTAACATCTTTTAGTAATTGAACTTGATTGTGCGCCTTGGCAATTATTTTTTCATGCATCACTAAGATCGCACCCACTGGCACTTCATCCATGTCAAAGGCCCTCTGTGCTTGCACGAGGGCCTGACGCATGAAATTTTCATGAATAGTTTGCACCACCATGAATTATAATTTTTGAATACGAATATTTCTATAAGCAACTCCATTGCCATGATCTTGTAAGGCAATTTTTCCTGCAAATGTTTTTCCGAAGTCTGGTGATTCGCCTTTTGAAAATTTACTATTTTTTATTAGTTCTTTCCAATGGTCATCTCCCAAAGTTGTTTTCGCAGTTTCGATGCCATTCAATTTTAAAGTAAGCATCCCTTTTTCATTGATGATGTCCACAAGGTTCCACTCGCCCACTTCTTTTACAGCACCTTCTGTACCTGCCATTAAATCATATAAATTGCCAGCTCTGTGTTTGATGATTTTACCATCCTCATGACCATCATTGTCTAGCACTTGCATTTCAGGTCCGGTAAACCAAGTGTTTTTATATTTAGGAGCTTCTTGTACAAAAAAGATAATACCGCTATTGCCGTTTTTAGCAATCTTCCATTCTAATTGTAAATGAAAATCATTGAACGACTCATTGGTAACAATATCACCACCACCATTTCTTGTTCTATGCGCTGGATCTAAAGTGATGGCGCCATCTTGAATCTGCCAGAGGCTACCTACTTCTTCCTTTGCATACGTATGCCAGCCATTCATGGTCTTGCCATCAAATAAAGAGATCCATTTTTCTTGTGCGCTTGCTTGAATACAAACAAAGCTCACCACAATTGCAAATAGAAATGTTTTCATGTAAATTGGTTAAGCGTTAAAGTGAATCCTATGGTGGATTAAATTACTTCTTTAAAAGTAATATATATTTAACCATTTGCTCTACATCTTCAGTTTTTAATTGAGGATGCGGTGTCATTGGAATCGCACCCCAATTGCCACTGCCACCTTTGATGATTTTAGCTGCCAACATTTTAACGTTCTCTTCGGTGTTCTCATACTTTGCTGCTACATCTTTATAAGCAGGTCCAATATTCTTCTCATTAATTTTATGACAAGTCAAACAGTCACTACCTGCCACCAAGGCCAAACCTTTTTGATAATCTGGATTAGAGGCCAAGCTACTGGTGGCACTTGTTGCTGTTGCTGCATCTGTAGATGCTGTCTTTGTTGCTTCAGTTGCTCCGCCACCACAAGCCATCAAGGCCACTATTGCTGTCATCATAAATAAAACCTGCTTCATACTTCTTTCTTTTTTAATGTTTAAATACCTAATATTTTTTTGTTAAATGCTTCGTCAGATCCCGTATTGGCAAAATCATCAAAGGCTTTCTCTGTTACTTTAATTATATTTTTTTGAATAAATAGGGCACCCTCTGCAGCACCCACTTCAGGATGTTTGATGGCACATTCCCATTCCATTACCGCCCAGCCTTTATAATTGTAGGCGGCTAATTTGCTAAAGATACTTTTAAAGTCCACTTGACCATCACCAAGTGATCTAAATCTGCCTGCGCGGTCAATCCAATTTTGATAACCACCGTAGACACCTTGTTTTGCAGTGGGGTTGAATTCTGCATCTTTTACATGGAACATTTTTATGCGCTCATGAAAAGCATCGATATAACCCAAGTAATCCATGCATTGCAAAACAAAATGAGAAGGGTCGTACAATAAACAAGCACGCGGATGTTGCTTTACTTTATCTAAAAACATTTCATAAGTAACGCCATCATGTAAATCTTCACCAGGATGAATTTCATAACAAAGATCTACCCCTACTTTATCAAATTCATTTAAGATAGGCATCCATCTTTTGGCTAGCTCAGTGAATCCGGTTTCCACCAATCCTGCTGGACGTTGTGGCCAAGGATAGGCGGTATGCCATAATAAGGAGCCACTAAATGTGGCATGGGCATTCAATCCTAAATTTTCTGAAGCCTTGGCTGCATAAATTAATTGTTGCACTGCCCAATCGGTTCTTGCTTTTGAATTGCCATGCACTTCTTTAGGTGCGAAGCCATCAAATTGTGCATCGTAAGCTGGGTGTACGGCCACTAGTTGTCCTTGCAAATGTGAAGACAATTCAGTAATCTCCATACCCGCTTTGGCCACAATAGCTTTTATTTCATCTGCATAAGTTTTACTTTCTGCAGCTTTTTTTAAATCGATGCATCTGGCATCCCAACTAGGAATTTGTACTCCTTTGAAACCTAATCCAGCCGCCCATTTACAAATACTCTCTAAAGTATTGAAGGGAGCTTCGTCGCCCATGAATTGGGCTAAAAAAATTGCGGGTCCTTTAATTGTTGTCATAAATTTATTTTATAAAACATAAGGCGTCCATTTAGTATCGGACTGCGATGATGCTACTACGTTATCAATAAATGCCATTCCTCTTAAACCATCTTCAATGCCAGGGAAGTCTAACATTTCAGCACTTGGTTGGGTGCCATCAATTTTACAGCCAAGGGTTAATGCAAAATTACGGTAGATATTCGCAAAGGCTTCTAAATAACCTTCTGGATGTCCACCTGGTGTACGACTATTGTGAATGGCCACAGGAGAAAGTCTATCTCCATAATTACCACCCGCTCTTAATACTTGTGCAGGTTGATCCATCCATTTTACATGTAAAGTATTAGGCTCGTGTTGCATCCACTCGATACCCCCTTTCTCGCCATAAATTCTAATTTTTAAGTTGTTCTCTTCACCCGCTGCTACTTGTGAAGCCATTAACACCCCCTTGGCTCCATTGTCAAACTTCAATAGGACAGCGCCATCATCATCCAACATTCTTCCTTCTACCATGGTATTTAATTCGGCGCATACTTCTGTTATTTTTGCACCACTAATGTATTCTGCTAAATGAGCTGCATGGGTACCAATATCACCCATGACCGAACTTTTTCCAGATTTTTTTGGATCGGTTCTCCAAGCCGCTTGTGCATTGCCCTCTCTTTCTGACAATCTGCTTAACCAGCCTTGCGCATATTCTACCCATATCTTACGAATCTTTCCCAATTGTCCGTCTTTCAACATGGCCTTTGCATGTTTCACCATTGGGTAGCCAGAATAAGTATGTGTTAAACAAAGGGTCAAACCTGTTTCGTCTAATTTTTTCTTTAATTGTTTCGCTTCATCCAATGAAAAAGTGATGGGTTTTTCAATCACCACATGAAAGCCATATTCTAAAGCCATCATCGCTGGAGCAAAATGTGCAAAGTTGGGCGTTACGATGGTCACAAAATCCATTCTTAGATCAGCAGGCAGGCTGGCTTCTTTTTTGATCATTTCATCGAAAGTCAAGTAGGTCCTTTCTTTTGGAAGAAACAAAGCTTCTCCTGAGGCAACAGCAATTTCAGGATTGATGCTTAATGCACCACAGCTAATTTCTATGAGTCCATCCATGTTGGCAGCAAGTCGGTGAATGGCACCGATGAAGGCATCTTTTCCTCCACCTACCATTCCCATTCTAAGTTTTCGGTTCATTTTTTGCGTATTTTAATGGCTTAAAAATTGTTTGAATCTGTCTATCTAAGAGTTTCGAAGTATTACCAGTAGCAATTTCCTTATTATTTTGCAGATTACCTCCTTTTTCCATCAATTATTTTTTTAAAAACAGGAAATAAAAATTATATTTATCCAATCATTTTTTATTGTAAACCTAACGATTCTGCTATGTCATCCAATGTCAATAGACGTAAACTAATTAAACAAGTTTTAACTGGATCTGCTGCACTTGCAACAGGTATTGCAGTTCCTTCTAATATTTTTGCAGCCGTGAAAAATCAAACAAGTACATTACCGCTAAAAGGAAACATCAATCATACAGCTTGCAGATGGTGTTACAGTAAAATTCCATTGGAATCCTTGGCCAAAAGTTTTAAAGAAATTGGAATGATTGGAATGGATTTAGTAGGTCCTTCTGATTGGAAAGTTTTAAAAGATAACGGATTGACCGCTACCATGTGTTGGGGTGCAGAATTAAATTTAACGGATGGTTTTAATACCCTACAGTACCATGACAAATTGGTTAAAAACTATAATGACCATATCGATTACGTTGCTGATGCTGGTTATAAGAACCTAATCTGTTTCTCTGGAAGTAGAAGAGGCATGGATGACGAGACTGGATTAAAAAATTGTGTAACAGGGCTCAAAAAAATTTTAGCACATGCAGAAAAAAGAGGAGTAATTCTTCAAATGGAACTTTTAAATTCAAGAGTAGATCATAAAGATTACATGTGTGATAAATCAAGTTGGGGCATTGAACTTTGCAAGCGCTTAGATTCGCCTAATTTTAAATTGCTCTTTGATATTTACCATATGCAAATTGATGAAGGAGACATCATACGCACCATTCAAAGAGACCATCAATATTTTGGACATTACCATACAGGGGGCGTTCCAGGTAGAAATGAAATTGACGAAAGACAAGAATTAAATTATCCAGCGATTATGCGTGCCATTGTTAAAACAGGTTTCACAGGCTATGTGGCACAAGAATTTATTCCGGCAGATAAAGATCCGATTGCTTCTTTAGCAGCCTCTGTCAAAATTTGTGACGTTTAAATTTATTTATTTTAATATATAACAATCAATTCTAAAAATTTATAAGATGGCAGAACAACAGTACGATGCAATTGTAGTTGGCTCAGGAATTAGCGGCGGATGGGCAGCTAAAGAGCTTACACAGAAAGGGTTAAAGGTTTTGATGTTGGAACGCGGTAGAAATATCGAACACATCAAAGACTATGTCAATGCAAACAAAGAAGCTTGGGACTATCCACATCGTGGCAGCCGCACACAAGAGATGATTAAAGATTATCCGGTATTAAAAAGAGATTATCCTTTGAACGAAACCAATTTAGACTACTGGTGCGTGGACAAAGAAAGCCCTTATGTAGAAACAAAAAGATTTGATTGGTTTAGGGGCTATCATGTGGGCGGTCGCTCCTTAATGTGGGGTCGTCAATCCTACCGTTGGTCTGATTTGGATTTTGAAGCCAATGCAAAAGATGGTCATGGGGTAGACTGGCCTGTTCGTTACAAAGAAATTGAACCCTGGTATGATTATGTAGAAAAATTTGCAGGCATTAGTGGTAATAGAGATGGCTTAGCCGTTCTGCCTGACGGTCAATTTTTACCCGCCATGGATTTGACTTGCGTGGAGAAAGATGTAGCTGCAAGAATTAAAGATATTTACAAAGGGTCTCGTCATTTAATAATAGGTCGTACAGCCAATATTACAGTGCCACACGAAGGTCGTCCTGGTTGTCAGTTTAGAAATAAATGCTGGTTGGGTTGTCCTTTTGGCGGTTATTTCAGCACACAGTCTTCGACTTTACCAGCGGCTATGGCCACCGGTAATTTAACTTTAAGACCTTGGAGTATTGTTACTGAAATTAAATACGACAAAGATAAAAAACGCGCTACTGGTGTTACCGTATTGGATGCAGAAACCAATAAGACAATTGAATTTAAAGCAAAAATAATTTTTGTGAATGCGTCTACTTTAAATAGTACTTGGTTGTTGATGAATTCTGCTACTGATGTTTGGGAAGGTGGTTTAGGCAGCAGCAGTAATGCCTTAGGTAAAAACTTAATGGATCACCATTTAGGTATTGGTGCAAGCGGGACTGTTGAGGGTTATGAAGACAAATACACTTTTGGTCGTCGTGCCAATGGTTTTTATATTCCACGTTTTAGAAATGTGGGGGATGACAAACGTGATTATGTGCGTGGTTTTGGCTACCAAGGTAGTGGAACTAGAGAAGGTTGGAGACATGATGTCGCAGAATTTTCTATTGGTGGTGAATTCAAAGATGCCATGACTGAACCAGGTGGATGGACATTAGGTATGGGCGGTTTTGGTGAAATGTTGCCAGACCCAACCAATAAAGTAACCTTGGATAAAACAGTCAAAGACAAATGGGGCTTGAACGTTTTAAACATCGATTGCGAATTAAAAGACAATGAGAAAAAAATGCGCAAAGATATTTTAGTAGATGCGCAAGAGATGCTAGAAAAAGCAGGGGTGAAAAATGTTAAATCACGCGAAGGAGACGGCACCCCAGGAAGAGGTATTCACGAAATGGGTACTGCCCGTATGGGCAGAGATCCTAAAACTTCTGTTTTAAATGGCAACAACCAAGTTTGGGATGCCCCCAATGTATTTGTAACAGATGGCGCTTTTATGGCAAGTGCTTCTTGTGTAAACCCATCATTGACTTATATGGCATTTACTGCGCGTGCTGCTAAGTTTGCAGTGAATGAATTGAAAAAAGGAAACTTATAATTTTATAAAATTTTAAATATTATTGTATGATGAATAGAAGAGAAGCCTTATCAAGAGTAGCCCTTATCATGGGTGGCACTGTTTTAGGCGCAGAAGCATTTTTATCAGGTTGTACCACTCCTAAAACTGGACTAAGTTTTTCAACCTCTGATATTGCATTTTTAAATGAAGTAGCAGAAACCATTTTGCCAGCGACCAATACCCCTGGAGCCAAAGAAGCAAAAGTGGGTGAGTTTATGACAGTAATGGTAAAAGACTGTTATGAAGCAAAAGACCAAAATACTTTCGTAGAAGGGTTGAAAAAATTAAATGAAGCTTCTACCAAGGCCAATGGTAAAACTTTTGTGGAGGCCACTGCTGCTCAACGCCATGATTTACTAGTAGGTCTAGACAAGGAAGCGGCTGCTTTTCAAAAAACCAAAAAACCAGACGAACAAAAACATTATTTCACCATGTTAAAAGAATTGACCTTATGGGGATTCTTTAGTTCAGAACTAGGGGCTACCAAGGCTTTACGTTATATCGCAGTGCCAGGTAAATATGATGGTTCCTATCCTTATAAAAAAGGAGACAAGGCTTGGGCTACTTCCTAGTTAGCTCTTTATTGTAACGTTTAAAATATTTTTATGAACAATTCAAGAAGAAATTTTCTCCGTCAAACTGCATTAGCCGGAGCTGCACTTAGTATGCCATTTGGCAATGAATTAATGGCAATGGCTGGCAAATCCAATCCATTTGGCATTCAATTGTGGACAGTGAAACAAGCCTTGTATAAAGACACCCTAGGTGTATTAAAGCATTTAGCTAAATCTGGCTATAAACAAATTGAAGGTTTTGAAGGAGACTTGGGTATTTTCTGGGGAATGAAAAATACCGCGTTGAAAAAAGTATTAGATGATTTAGGTATGAATATGATTTCTTCTCATTGCAACAATACAAAGGACTTTGAACGCAAGGCGGCGGAGGCGGCGGAGATAGGAATGAAATATTTAATATGTCCCCATAAAGGAGCGCAAAAATCCATTGATAATTTCAAACAATTCTCAGATGAGTTCAATGCCTGTGGCGAAATAACCAAGAAAAATGGTTTGCGTTTTGCCTATCATAATCATGATTATTCTTTTGTACCCATGGATGGCATTGTACCACAAGACTTAATGATGAAATCTACCAACCCTGATACCGTTGATTTTGAAATGGATTTATATTGGACAAGAGCTGCAGGCATAGATTCTATTGCTTACATGAAAAAATTTCCTAATCGTTTTAAATTAGTGCATGTAAAAGACATGGCGGTTTCTGCTACAGGGGTTAAAGAATCTTGTATCGTTGGAAAAGGCACCATAAATTATAAATCTTTATTGCCTCAAGTAGCTGCACAAGGCGTTAAATATTTTATTGTTGAACAAGAAGCCTATACAGGTACCACAGAGTTAAACTCCGCTAAAGATGATGCAGCTTACTTGAAGACTTTAAGCTGGTAAACACTGTTTATTTAGTATTTTTGCAAAGTTGAATTAAGCATTATGAAGGATCAGTTGAAACAACTTGCAAAACAATTGGATGGGGATCTTTTTTTCGATAAAATGATCAGGACCTTGTATGCAACGGACGCCTCTAGTTATAGAGAGCTGCCCCTAGCGGTGGCCATTCCTAAAACTAAGAAGGATATTTCTAAGCTTATTAGTTTTGCATCAAAAAATCATACTTCTTTAATTCCTAGAACAGCCGGTACTTCTTTGGCAGGGCAGGTGGTAGGAAATGGTATTATTGTAGATGTCTCTAAACATTTCAATCAAATTCTGGAATTCAATAAAGAAGAAGCTTGGGTGCGTGTGCAACCAGGTGTAATACGCGACGAATTAAATTTATTTTTACAACCACATGGTTTATTTTTTGGACCAGAAACATCTACAGCCAACCGTGCCATGATGGGCGGAATGGTGGGCAATAATTCATGTGGGTCTAATTCGGTGGTATATAGAAGTACTAGAGAACATTTATTAGAAGTCAAAGCTTTTTTAAGTGATGGATCTGAAGCTTTCTTTACCAATTTATTGACTGATGATTTTCATCAGAAATGTGAATTAAATTCATTAGAGGGTACGCTTTATAAATCGCTGCGTAGTGTATTAAGTAACTATGACAATCAAGTAGAAATAAGAAAAGAATTCCCAAAAAAATCGGTGGTAAGAAGAAATACAGGTTATGCCATTGATATATTAGTAGACGCGGATCCCTTTACGGCGGGAGGCCCCAATTTTAATTTTTGTAATTTAATTGCAGGCTCGGAAGGAACTTTGGCCTTTATGACAGAGATTAAATTAAATCTGGTGCCTGCACCAGCTAAAGAAGTAGGTTTATTATGTGTGCACTTTAATAGCATTGATGAATCCTTACATGCCAATTTAATTGGTTTGAAATACAAGCCCAGTGCCAGTGAACTCATTGACCATTATATATTAGAATGCACCAGAGAAAATATTGAACAAAGTAAGAATAGATTTTTTGTGCAAGGCGACCCTGGTGCGATTTTAGTGATTGAATTTGTCAAAGAAACTAGGGAAGAAATTTTAGAGTTAACGAGTAAAGTGGAAGCCGATATGCGTGCTGCGGGTTTGGGCTATCATTTCCCAGTATTGTATGGGGCCGATGCTAAAAAAATATGGGCTTTAAGAAAAGCAGGCCTAGGCTTATTGAGTAATTTGCCTGGAGATGAAAAAGCAGTGCCGGTGATTGAAGATACTGCTGTGGATGTTGAAGACCTACCTAATTATATAAGAGATTTTAATGAAATTTTAAAAAAGCACGGACTTTATTCAGTGCACTATGCCCATGCAGGTTCGGGGGAGATTCACTTGCGCCCCATTATTAATTTAAAAACTAAAGAAGGAAACCAACTATTTAGAACCATAGCAGAAGAAGTGGCCACCCTGGTAAAAAAATACAATGGCTCTTTAAGTGGAGAACATGGTGATGGCCGTTTGCGTGGTGAATTTATAAAGCAAATGATTGGGGAGAAAAATTATGCCTTATTAAAACAAATAAAAAATACCTGGGATCCTAAACACATCTTCAATCCTAATAAAATTGTAGATACCCCTTCGATGAATTCCATGTTGAGGTACGAGCCAGGGCAGTTAACGCCAGAATTCAAAACTATATTTCGTTTTCATCAACAAGATATTTTACAACATGCCGAACAATGCAATGGTTCGGGGGATTGCAGAAAAACACATTTGTCTGGAGGCACCATGTGCCCTTCCTTCATGGCTACGAGAGATGAAAAAGACACCACGCGTGCGCGTGCCAATATACTGCGTGAGTTTTTAACACATTCTGATAAAGAGAATAGATACGACCATAAAGAAATTTATGAAGTGATGAGTTTGTGTTTAAGCTGCAAGGCTTGTAAAAGCGAATGCCCCTCGAATGTGGATATGGCAAAATTAAAAGCAGAATTCTTACAGCATTATTATGATGCCAACGGTGTCCCGTTTAGAGCTAGATTAATTGCCAACTTTACTGCTGCTGCAAAACTAGGATCCATGGCCCCGCGTTTGTACAATGCCTTTGTAGGTAATATTTTTACAGGCAGTTTGGTTAAATTATTATCAGGTTTTGCATTAAAGCGTTCTATGCCTAGTATATCCATTCAAACTTTAGAAGCTTGGTACAAAAAAAATTATTCAGCCCCTGCCCATCCTATAAAACAAGTGTATTTATTTTGCGACGAATTCACCAATTACAACGATGCGCCCATTGGTATTAAAGCGGTTCAATTATTAAGCGCTTTAGGTTATGAAGTGATTATTCCAACACATGACGAAAGTGGTAGAACATGGTTATCGAAGGGTTTGGTAAGGAAGGCTAAACTTATTGCCAATAAAAATATTGAGCTATTAAGTCATTTGGTAAGCGAATCTAGCCCCATCATTGGTCTAGAACCCTCCGCTATATTAACTTTCAGAGATGAGTACCCGGATTTAGCCTCGGATGAAAATCTAAGCGCAGCCCAGCATTTAGCCAAACATAGTTTTTATATTGATGAATTTTTAGCTTCAGAAATACAAGCAGGTAATATTACTAAAGATAGTTTCACTACCCAACCTAAATCAATCTTACTACATGGGCATTGCCAACAAAAGGCAGTGAGTTCTTTGGCAGACTCTGTAAAAGCGCTTTCATTTCCTACTAACTATAAAGTGGAAACTATTGCATCAGGTTGTTGCGGCATGGCAGGTTCTTTTGGTTATGAAAAAGAACATTATGAAGTTTCCATGAATATTGGAGAGTTGGTCTTGTTTCCTAAAATAAGAGCCAATCAAAACAATTGTACCATTGCAGCGCCTGGCACAAGCTGTCGTCATCAAATTAAAGACGGCACGGGTGAAAAAGCATTACACACAGTAGAAATTCTACATGCTGCACTAGCTTAGTTTAATCCTATTTTACTATTGATGACGCTGCTTCATTATTAAATTTTATTTAATAAGTATACCTTCTTTTTTAATAGCCTCCAGTGCATTATATAATGTATCTAAATCGGTAATGGAATTAAAGGCATTGATGGAATAACGCATATACACATCATTTTCTTGACGCATAATGGGAATTTCTATTTTATAGTCGGTATATAATTTTCTTTGTAAAATTTCTGGCTCAGGCGTATGGATAGGAATACTAATCATTTGACCAATCCATTCATTAGTCAAAGGGCTGATAGGTCTTGTTCCCAATAAATTATAAAAACGCCCAGCATTGTCTAAGACCAACTCGTGGCATTTTTTTGAAACCTCCTTCCAATTATTTTGCTCCATAAATTCAATACTGGCTTCCACAGTTAAGAAGGCCGAAAAATCGCGTGTGCCAATCATTTGATGGTAGTCTAAAAAACTAGATTGAGAAGGTTTGAAGGCTTTATAGCCCCAGCTTACAATAAGTGGGTCACATAAAGGCTGAACCGATTTATGCGCGTATAAAAAGCTGCAACCCTTGGCTGCCATCATCCATTTATGACAGGCGCCTGTATAAAAATCGGCCTGTATTTCAGTTAAGTTAAAAGGAATATGTGCAGGTACATGGGCGCCATCAACAATGGTAATGAGTCCTTTAGATTTAGCAATTGCACAAATTTCTTTCACAGGAAAAATTAGTGCAGTGGCACTGGTAATATGACTTATAAAAATAGCCTTGGTAGTAGGCCTTAGGCCTTCAAAAAAATCTTCAATAAATTTTTCTTTGTTGGTGATGGGTAAATTTATTTTTTGTCTTCTATATATGGCTTTGTTTTTTTTACAATAATATTCCCAAGTACGATCGCAAGCACCATATTCAATATCAGTGGCCAATATTTCGTCTCCTTCATTCAATGGAAAATTCTTGGCAATTAAATTAATCGCAAAAGAAGGATTGGTCACCATCACTAAATCGTCTTTGTCTGGACAACCAATAAATTTCGCCAAGGCAGCTCTGGAGGCTTCTAAGTATTTGAATCCATCAAAGGCAATAAACTGCACAGGTTCTGCTTCTAAAACTCTTTGCCAGTTTTGATAGGCATCAAATATGGGTTTGGGGCTAGCACCAAAGGATCCAAAGTTTAAAAAAGTGATGTCTTGGTTTAATAAAAACTGATCACGTAAATTTTCCATGGTTTATATTTTGCTTTCTAAAGGTAGTACAAAAAAAACTCGGCTACCAAAGGCAGCCGAGTTATATAATGAGTAAAGTAAATCAATACTAGACGCCCAAGCTCCAACCTTCGCGGTAGGTTCTTTTCACATATTGATTGGCTTCGTCGAAATTGGTAATTTTCATATTTGGACCATCCCATAACAATTGAATGTTTCTTCCTGGATAGTTGTCTCTACCTTTTTCAGTTTTCTTGATATCATAACTTCTGATGGCTAAATTACCCATCAATACAGACTCTGTCAAAGGCCCTGCAATATCAAAATTAGAACTTAAAGCCTTGGCTTCTGCACTGCCTGCGCCAGCAATACATGCTTCTACCCATGCAGAATAGTGTCCCTCTTCTCCGCCTTTTACGCGGTCTACTGTTTTAGGTACAGAAGTGGTTTTGGTTAAATTAGTAGGCAACAATTGAGGATTGACACCATAAGTACCTGCCATCATTTTTCCTTTGGTTCCTTCAAAAATTACACCGTTGCCACCATCACCCATCATTTCATTAGGTCCTAATTCTTCTGGACGCTCCGGTTGAATACCACCATCCATCCAATGTAGTTTTACATTTGGTTTTCCATTTTGTCCTTGGAAAGTCAAAGTAATATGAGAACCCATTGGACCAGAATCTGGTGCATATAGTTTTTGCCAAGGGGCAGTATAACGAGTAGATACACTACATTCTGCAGCAATGGGATAACCCAAACCAGCTACGGCAAAAGCTGGTGCCATAATATGACAAGCCATATCTCCTAAAGCGCCGGTTCCATAATCCCACCAGCCTCTCCAATTGAATGGTAGTATACCTTCGAAATAATCTTTTTTTGGCGCCGTACCTAACCATAAATTAAAATCCAATTCTGCAGGAATAGGTGCAGGGCTTGTTAAAATAGGACGGTTGACCCCTTGAGGCCAAACGGGTCTATCTGTATAACAATAGATGGTATGGATATCTCCAATCAATCCTGCCGTATGCCAATCTTGTAACATACGTACCCCATTTCCAGAAGCACCTTGGTTGCCCATTTGTGTCACTACTTTATAATCATGTGCTGCCTTGGTCATGACACGTGCTTCGTAAATATCATGCGCCATTGGCTTTTGTACATAAACATGTTTGCCTAATTGCATAGCAGCCATGGCTTGCACCGCATGCATGTGATCTGGTGTAGATACTGAACAAGCATCAATATGCATGTGTTCTTTATCTAACATCTCCCTATAATCTTTATAACGTTTTGCTTTTGGATACCTCTGCCAACTTTTAGCACATTGACGGTCATCAACATCACATAAGAAAGCGATATCGGCTTTGCCGCTATTGTAAAAATTAAATAAATCACTTTCACCTTTACCTCCGGCACCGATGCCTGCAATTTGTAATTTATCACTTGGCGCAGTAAATCCTTTACCCCCTATAACATGTCTAGGTAAGATATAGAATCCCCCTAAAGCAAGTGCTGAATTTCTTATAAAATCCCTTCTTGAATTGTCAATTTTTTTCTTAGACATAGCAAATCAGTATTTTGTTTTGAATCGTTATTGAAATGAGTATGTTAAATTATTAAAAAATTCGGAATTTTCAGAATTTTTTTTATAAGCGAATAAAGGAGGCTCGGCTTTCATTAATAAGGCTTAAATTGCCTAATAATTCTTGCTTATGTCTACAACTATTCATAATCTTCGTTCGTATTTTGCAACAGGCGCTACCCAGTCCTACGAGTTCAGAATACTTCAGTTGGGACGCTTAAAAAAGTCGGTTTTAGAGGCTGAAAAACAATTATACCAAGCACTTTATGCCGATTTGAAAAAAACCGATGAAGATGCCTGGGCTACAGAGATTGGATTTTTCTTAAGTGAATTAAACTATACAATTAAGCATTTAAAAGCATGGATGGAACCAAAATCGGTGGCCACCAATTTGGTGAATATGCCCTCCTCAAGTTTTACCATTCAAGAACCTTTGGGGCTGGTATGTATCATTGCTCCTTGGAACTATCCATTTCAGTTGTTATTTACACCTTTAATCGGAGCGATCGCTGGAGGAAATTGTGCGGTCTTAAAACCAAGTGAGTTTGCGCCAGCGACTGCGGGGGTAATGAAAAAAATTATTCATTCTTTATTTCCTGAAAATTACATGATGTATTTAGAAGGGGATGGCGCTACTGTACTACCACCGCTACTTACAGAAAATAGATTCGACCATATTTTTTATACGGGTAGTACCATGGTAGGAAAAATAATTTACAAATTAGCAGCCGAACAATTAGTACCGGTGACTTTAGAGTTAGGAGGGAAGAGCCCTGCCGTGATTTGCGCTGATGCCAATTTAAGAGTGGCGGCGCGCCGTTTAGCCAATCCTAAATTTTCTAACTGCGGCCAAATGTGTATCGCACCTGACTATATTTTAGTACCAGAACTATTAAGAGACCAATTAATAAAAGAATTAATAATTGCGCTTCAAGCATTTTATGGTGCAGATGCGGAAAATTCAGCACATTATGGCAAAATTATTAATGAAAAACAATTTGACCGCTTAGTGGCTTATCTCAAAGAAGGCAAGATAGTATATGGAGGAAAAATCAATCGCAATAAATTATTTATTGAGCCAACAATTTTAACTCATATTGATGCAGATGCAAAAATTATGCAAGAGGAAATTTTTGGCCCTATTCTTCCTATTCTAACTTATGCAACTAGGGAAGAAGCCTTGGCGATTATTCAAAAAAATCCAAATCCATTGGCATTTTATGTTTTCACTGAAAATAAATCAGACGAAGATTATTGGTTGACCAATGTACCTTCAGGAGGGGCTTGTGTAAATAATGCAACCATGCATATTACCAATCATGAATTACCCTTTGGGGGCAGGGGTTTTAGCGGAACAGGAGGCTATCATGGTAAATTAAGTTTTGACACATTTACACATACGAAGTCGGTATTAAAAACGCCCACCTGGATAGATCCTGGATTTAAATACCCTCCTTATAAAGGCAAGGCTTGGTTGTTAAAAAGATTAATTGGTTAAATAGTATTAAATAGACGCACATTGTTAAAAAAAAATATCATGATAAAAATTGCCATTGCTTTAGGTGTTTTGGTCTCTGCTACTTTGTTGATGAAAAAAACTGGGATGTCTTATAAGCAATCTATTTTAAAAACCATCTACCCAGCTATTATGTGGTCAAGTAAGACAGTAGGTAAAAAACAAATTCAAATTAATAAAGACAATAAAACGCCCATCGTTTCTTTTTATAGTTTAACGACAAAAGACATTAATGGTAAGGATTTTGATTTCAATGCTTTGAAAGGTAAAAAAGTGTTGATTGTGAACACGGCCAGTGATTGCGGATTTACTGGACAGTATGAAGCCCTAGAAAAATTGCAAGAAAAATATCCTAGCAAGCTTGTTATTATTGGTTTTCCAGCCAACGATTTTAAAGAACAAGAAACCAAGGACAATGAAAGCATTGCTGCTTTTTGTAAAAAAAATTATGGAGTGAGTTTTCCTTTAATGGCAAAGTCGATTGTTATAAAAAAGAGCCAACAAAATGAAGTGTTTAAGTGGTTGTCGGATAAGTCCATTAACGGTTGGAATCTGCAAGAGCCTGCTTGGAACTTTTGTAAATATTTAGTGAATGAAGAGGGAATACTAACACATTATTTTCCGATGACCGTGGATCCAATGGACGCTCTAGTATTGGATGCCATTGAAAAAAAATAAGACCAGCTAGTTAAATAGGACAGTGCTCGTGGTAGTTTTCTAAAATAATTTTACCAGATTCAATGACCATGTCTTTGTATTTTTCTTTGATCTCATCTAAGACTGCTTCAATTTCCTTTTGTTTAGTAATGCGCACTAATTTATTTCTATATTCTTTAATATTCGGAAGCCCTCTTAAATAATTGGCGTAATGTCTTCTCATTTCGTTGATGCCTGCAATAGGTCCTTTCCACTCCATCGATTTGATTAAGTGTTGTCTTGCGACTTCTACACGCTCTTCAATCGTGGGGTCGGCTCTTCTTTCTCCTGTGGCTACAAAATGTTTGATCTCTCTAAATATCCATGGATAACCAATGGCAGCGCGGCCAATCATAATGCCATCTACCCCATATCTATTTTTATATTCCAAAGCTTTTTCAGGAGAATTAATATCGCCATTGCCAAAAATGGGCATATGAATACGTGGATCATTTTTTATTTCTCCAATCAAAGTCCAATCGGCCTCACCTTTATACATTTGCACTCTGGTACGTCCATGAATGGCTAATGCTTTTACACCTACATCTTGTAATCTTAAAGCTACTTCATGAATATTTTTAGTGCTTTCATCCCAGCCTAATCTTGTTTTGACTGTAACAGGAAGGTTGGTACTTTTTACCACTGCTTCCGTTAAACGTACCATTAAATCTAAATCCTTTAAAACACCAGCACCTGCGCCCTTGGTGACTACTTTTTTTACAGGGCAGCCAAAATTGATGTCAATCAAATCGGGTTGAACCGTATCTACTATTTTTGTACAAAGGGCCATGGCTTCTTCATCCCCTCCAAAAATTTGAATGCCAATGGGGCGCTCATAATCAAATATATCTAGCTTCTGTCTGCTTTTAATGGCATCCCTGATCAATCCTTCACTACTAATAAATTCAGTATACATGAGGTCTGCGCCATTTTCTTTGCAGACGGCTCTAAATGGGGGATCACTCACATCCTCCATGGGAGCGAGCAATAAAGGAAAATCGGGCAATTGAATAGGACCTATAGAAACCATATGAATTCATTATCTTGCATCTAACTGATACGCCTGCAAATGTACCAATTAATTGTATTTAGATAGATGGAAAACAGCTCAAAAAGTATTTTTACGATGACGGCCCCCATGCGATTGGCTCTTTTTTTGGGCGCAACGGGTATTGGGATGATCCTGGGTGCATTGATTAGTTTTTCTTTGGTGGCCGCCTTGCTTCATGTGGGCATCAATGACATTCAAAAAATCATATTAGAACCGCAGTATGCTACTGCTGCTCAATTGGCCAATGCCTTGGCTTCCATCATTGCTTTTGGCTTACCCAGCATGGCTGTAGCTTATTTTACCCAGGGGCAGATGGTTAAAAATATGGGCTTTGCTCCTATCAAATCCAATCAGCAAGTTTTACTCGTGATTGTACTTGCTTTTGCAGGCTTAATGTTAAGCGGTGCCTTGGGTAGTTTGACTGAAAAGATTCCCATCGGTGCTTCTTTTAAAAATTGGGCAGAAAGTTTAGAAGCACAGTATAAAAAAGCATTGGTATCCATGACTCAAATGCATTCCATGCTTGATTTATTCTATGCCTTACTGGCCGTGGCCATTGTGCCGGCCATCGTGGAGGAATCCTATTTTAGAGGAACCTTACAAAAAACTTTAACGGATTGGACAGGGAAACCCTGGTTGGCCATATTAGTAACAGCCGTCTTTTTTAGTACCATTCATTTTTCCTATTTTGGTTTTCTATCGCGTATGGCCTTGGGCATATTATTGGGTTTTATATTTGAATTCACCAAAACCATTTGGTTGCCTATCTTATTGCATTTCATCAATAACGGTATCGCCATTGTTGCTTTGTATTCAGTGAGAAACAATCCAGCCCGTATGGAGAAAGTAATGGATGAAAACTTTCCAATTTATTGGGGTTTGCTTGCTTGCTTAGTCATTTATTATTTATTGATTAAATTAAAAAAAATTAGCCAAGATGCAGGACTGGAAAAAAGTATTTAGTAGTCAACAATTAACAGTGGCTTCGATGGTGATGGGGATATTGAATGAAAAT
>Ga0114960_10001310_pt1 | contig 20004 bp, 10 predicted proteins | sample C_130625_MF_Meta_FD_92637 | JGI IMG/M metagenome (GOLD analysis project Ga0114960, IMG submission 92637) | Freshwater microbial communities from Lake Croche, Canada to study carbon cycling - C_130625_MF_MetaG | ecosystem: Environmental > Aquatic > Freshwater > Lake | place: Lake Croche, Canada... | reverse complement strand
TTTCTAAATCCACTATCACCTGATTATCAAAGTCGTTCCTAAAAAAATCTAAACCTAATGTGGCAGGGTTATTAAAAAGATTGAATTTTTGATCTAAGCTGATTCCTTTATTCCATGCAATTTCGGGTTGAAGGCCATAAGCAGCGCCTGCAAGCGTAGGATTGATAATCACCTGTCTTGCACTTACAAATACACTATTGTTTTCGGCAAATATATTAGCTGTTCTTTGTCCTCTTCCCGCACTGATTCTTATAGCTGTCCCTTTGAATGGTTCATACCTCATATTTAAACGTGGTGTTAAAAATGCACCATATAAATTATTGTCATCTCCTCTTATTCCTGCAACCACGCTCCATTTATCATTGGGCGTATAAGTATATTCAAAAAAAGCACCTGGTACTATTTCCTTGCGAGCATAATGAATGTTCTTAAAATCTTCATTATAATGATCATACTGAAAACTTATGCCTGTCCTAAATTTGTGTATCGTTGAATGAATAATAGATTGATATATTAAGTTCCCATAAAAACTTTGTTGATTGGCATTATAATTGGTAAAACCAAAATAAGAATTTTGTTGATGACTTGTAGCATCTACTTGCAATCCAATACTCTTATACTTTTGCTGAGGAAATACATATCCCATTTTACCAAATACCTCATACCTCTCTGTATTGATGGATAGTCCATAATGATTCAATGTATTTTTATCTTTAATAGGATCAAAGCCAATTTCTCCTCCTAGCTTTTTATCATTTAATACTTTAAAACCAAACTGTCCAAGTACCCCTTTGCTATTATCATATTTATAACGATTTACTAAACTCAATTCATTCCCCGTTGGTAAATCCTTAAAGCCATCCTCGTTCATATCCACTGCGTTGTTTAAAAAATTATCATGTATTAATAATGCAGTAGCCCAATTGGTGTTCAACTTGGTAGCTAAATTTAAATTGAGATCCGTCTTCCCAATCTCATTAACATATATATTCCCTAATAATTTTTCGGCTGTTTCTGGCTTTTTTAATTCGACATTAATTTGTCCTGCAATACTTTCATACCCATTAGCAACAGAACCTACTCCCTTAGTAAGCTGTATACTTTCAATCCATGGACCCGCAATAGAGTTCAATCCCAACGGAGTTGCTAAACCTCTTGGGCCAGGTAAATTTTCAATAGTGAGTTGCGTATAATTGCCACTCAATCCTAATAATTGGATTTGCTTAGACCCAGTCACAGCGTCATTATAAGATACATCCACCGATGGATTGGTCTCAAAGCTTTCGCTTAAATTACAACAAGCCGCTTTTAATAATTCAGTGCCCGTCATGACTTGTGTACGTATGGCACTTGCCATTGGAATAAAACTTCCCAACTGTCGACTGTATACAGTCACTTCATTCAATTGCCCTTTAGAAGCCAATACCACCTTCATTTCTCCTCCGGGCTCAATTGTAATTGTATCTGCTTTATAACCAATATAGCTAATGACTAATTGGTGGCTACTATTGTTTTCTTTAATAGCAAAAACACCTAAGCTATCAGTTACTACACCATCTCTTGTCCCTAACCAATATACACTTGCATTAGATAAGGGTTCGAATTTCCCTTTGTTATTATCCTGCAAAACAACACCTCTAAATTTTTTTACAATTTCATCATGCGCTATTTCTTCCTCTGTCATTTCTCTATAATGACAACAGGCAGGTAAAGCTTTGTAGATGTTGTCTTTTGCTTTTTTATTTACTAAATCATGGCCTACAGCTATAATTTTATTTTCAATTTTATCTAAGGATACTTGAATGGAGTCGTATTCTAAGGTTAGCATTTTAGTATCTACATCCCAAATGCCTAACTTCACTCCTTTTATTTTAAGAGCTAATTCAATTCTGGATTTACATTGCTCGCATGCGCCAAATACTTTAAAACTTGTGCGGGTAATATTATCATTTTTTGCATCTTGTGCATAGGTAACTAAATTGACAATAGTCAAACTTAGTAAAAGTAAACAGATATGAAATTTCATTTTTTAATTTTAAATGGATGATTAAATAGAAATACTATTCAATGGTCAATTAAAATCAAATTAAAAAAGTAGAATAAAGCACTTGCATATCCTTTAACGAACTTAAAGGTGGTGCATGTAAATAAGGAAGGGTGTCATTATTATTGAACGAAACAAATCTATTGATTTGAAAGGAAATAATTTTATTTTCTGCAACGCTTAATCGTGCAGCTATCGCAAGATTTACAGAAGACTTTTGTTGATCTAATGTTAACTTGATTTGCTTTTTTTCGTCTTTGCAACATCCCGTATTCCTCATGCCACATTTTGCACACTTTTCTTTTTTCTCGCTCGTCAAAGACCAACCTGCAAATTGATTCATACAATAATGCATATTGATAGTAGCCCCGATAGTGGAAACACTATAAATAAGTAATAATAATATGACTATCCCTTTCTTCATGTGAATTCAAAGGTAAATACTATATCGACGCTAAAGCCAACAAATTTTTAAGCCAAATCAAAACGATCTAAATTCATGACTTTATTCCAAGCAGCAACAAAATCGTGTACAAATTTAGCTTTAGCGTCATCACATGCATATACTTCGGCTAAGGCACGTAATTCAGAATTTGAACCAAAAATAAGATCTACTCTAGTTCCTGTCCATTTTACATTTCCTGTTGCACGATCACGTCCTTCAAATGTTTGTTGTGATTTTGAGCTTTCTGACCAGGTGGTATTATAGTCAATTAAGTTCGCAAAAAAGTCGTTGCTTAATACTCCCGGTTGGTTGGTAAATACACCATATGATGACCCATCAAAATTCGTATTCAATACGCGCATACCTCCTACTAACACCGTTAATTCAGGAGCAGTAAGCGTCAATAATTGTGCTTTATCAATCAGCATTTCTTCGGTTGATACGACAGAGTGCTTTTTAACATAATTGCGGAATCCATCTGCAAAAGGTTCTAATACTCCAAATGATTCTACATCGGTTTGTGCTTCTGAAGCATCTGTTCTTCCGGCTGTGAAAGGAACTGTGATTGAGTGTCCGCCATCCTTAGCTGCTTTTTCTATTGCTGCTACACCACCTAATACAATCAGATCAGCTAATGAAACTTGCTTTTCTTTATTTGCTGCATTAAATTCTTTTTGTACTCCTTCTAATGCATCTATTACTTTTGAAAGTTGTGTTGGGTGATTGACAGCCCAATATTTTTGAGGTGCTAAACGAATTCTTGCACCATTAGCTCCACCACGTTTATCCGATCCACGGAAAGTAGAAGCAGACGCCCATGCAGTGGATACTAATTCAGAAACAGATAATCCTGTTGCTAAAATTGTTGACTTCAATGCAGTAATATCTGAATCATCTATAGTTTTATAATTCGCTGCTGGTATTGGGTCTTGCCAAATCAATTCTTCTGCGGGAACTTCCGTACCTACATAACGAGCAATAGGTCCCATATCGCGATGCGTTAATTTAAACCATGCTCTTGCAAATGCATCTGCAAATTGATCTGGATTTTCATAAAATCTTTTTGAAATAGGACCATATGCTGGATCCACTCTTAATGCTATGTCGGTGGTTAACATAGTTGGTGCATGTGATAATGTTGCATCATGCGCATCTGGCACTGTGCCAGCACCCGCTCCTGCTTTAGGTTTCCACTGATGTGCTCCTGCTGGACTTTTAGATAATTCCCATTCAAACCCAAACAGGTTTTCAAAATAGTTATTGCTCCATTGAGTAGGTGTGGTTGTCCATGCACCTTCTAATCCTGATGTGATAGTATTCACTCCATTTCCTGTATTGAAAGTATTCTTCCAACCCATGCCTTGTTCTTCAATGGAAGCTCCTGCTGGTTCCTTTCCTACATATTTAACTGGATCTGCAGCGCCATGTGTTTTTCCAAAAGTATGTCCACCTGCAATTAACGCAACTGTCTCTTCATCATTCATTGCCATACGAGCAAAGGTTTCACGAATATCACGAGCTGAAGCAATAGGATCAGGATTTCCATTAGGTCCTTCTGGATTCACATATATTAATCCCATTTGTACCGCCGCTAATGGATTTTCTAAATCACGATCGCCACTATAACGTTTGTCTCCTAACCACTCACGCTCATTTCCCCAATACACATCTTCTTGTGGTTCCCAAACATCTGCACGTCCTCCTGCAAATCCAAAAGTTTTAAAACCCATTGATTCCAACGCACAATTTCCTGCTAATATCATTAAATCAGCCCATGATAAATGTTGACCATACTTCTTTTTGATAGGCCATAATAATAAACGCGCTTTATCCAAATTGGTATTATCAGGCCAGCTATTTAAGGGTGCAAAACGTTGCATTCCTGCCCCCGCGCCACCACGTCCGTCTGTGGTACGGTAAGTTCCAGCACTATGCCAAGCCATACGAATAAAGAAGGGTCCATAATGACCATAATCGGCTGGCCACCAGTCTTGAGACTGAGTCATGACATCGTATATATCTTTCTTAACTGCTTGCAAATTCAAGCTAGCAAAGGCTTTTGCGTAATTAAATTGTGGATCCAAAGGATTGGATAAATAGGAATGTTGACGTAGAATATTCAACGGCAATTGATTGGGCCACCAATCAGTATTGCGTGTTCCACGACCTGCACTTGGTTGCATTGAAGCTGCTGTTGCGCCAGTAAAAGGGCATTTGCCTTCGGTACTATTTTCCATATATCAAATTTTAAGTTTGGACAACAAATTTAGGTCTAAAAAAGATGTGGTAGCCCTAATTTTTCAGTCATTTTTTACATTGTTGACGCTTTTTTCTATTATCGAAAGAATTACAATTTGAAGCTAGTCATATGAACAACAAAAGGCCCCCTGATAACTCAGGAGGCCTTTTAAAATTTTAAACTTTATGTATTAAATGTATGATATTAGTTAAACAAATATCTAACACCTAATTGCATTTGCCATCTTGAACCAATACCTGTTGAATTTTGGAATGGTTGAGTAAATGGTGTTGTTCCTGTTAAGAAAGGGAAAGAGAATGATGGAGTTTTACCATCAGCACCTAAACCTTCATATTTCAAGAAATTTCCAGCAGTTAATACTTTCAAAGCACCCCAATCTCTGTTCATTAAGTTTCCAGCATTGATTAAGTCTAAAGATACTTTTACAGTATGATTATCCTTACCCACTTTAACTTTGATGCTTTGTGTAATGTTTAAATCTAATCTGCTATAGAAAGGTAATACAGTTGCATTTCTTTCAGCATATTGACCTCTGTGTGTATTCAAATAAGTTGAATTTGAAATAAACGCATCTATTTGAGACCAAATTTGAGCCGCAGTTCTGATATCAGTTACACCTGTTGTTCCTGTTCCTAAACCACCACTTCCCACTTTTACTAAATTAATATCAGCAATCGTTTTAGGAATGTAAATTAAGTCGTTACCTGAGTTACCATCACCATTTAAATCACCATTGTATACATAAGAAGCAGTACCGTTGGTATTTAATTCATAAATAGCCCCAAATGAAGTAGATAAGTTTTTACCCTCATATAAACGGTAAGCTAAGTTTGCTATCAAACGATGTGGTTGATAATAAGAAGCCAATCCCATGTTAGGAGCGTTTGGATTTTGATCCGCAACAGTTGCTGCACTCCATAAAGAAGAAGCAGTACTTCCACCTTCTGCAGCATTTTCTGCTCTACTAAATGTATATGCTATACCAGTAGATAATTTTGGTGTCGTTTTTTGAATTCTAGCAGTTAACGTATATACATAACCCTTATTGGTATTACTCATTAAAATAGCATTACCAATATTTGGATTTGCTAATGTAGTTCCATAGTAATATTTATTAGTATTTGCAACACTTGTTAAGTAACGTAATCTGTTATCTACACCACCTAAAGCAAAACCATTTGATTCGTTTAAGTTGATGTTAGAATAGTATACTGCATTTAAATCCTTGGAGTACGTTCCTTCAAAACCTAATACTAAGCCATCTTCAAATTTCTTATCAATTGCTAAGTTTGATTTGAACACGGTAGGATATTTAAAGTTTTCAGAAACCAATGCTGTGCTATAAGAAGTGTTCGCAGCACCTGCAGTAGGGCGATATGCATCTGGATTGGTACTGAATGCTTTTGAAGCCACAGTGAAAGATCCAAATTGAATACCGTTGTTAGAAGCTTGGTTAGATATCCAAACAAAAGGAGGAGGGCCTGCAAAAAGTCCTAAACCACCTCTTACTTGTAAAGTTCTGTCACCTTTTGGATTCCAGTTAAAACCAATTCTTGGAGAAATAATAGTATTATTCATTGGAGCTTTTCCAATATTGTAAGTTTTACCACCTTCAAATTGTAATGCATCAAAATATGGATTACCGGTCATTGCTTGCTTATAGATCGTTTTATCTAAACGAATACCATAAGTAACAGTGAAGTCGTTAGATACTCTCCACTTGTCTTGAGCAAAAGCACTTAATTCGGTAGAACCCGCATAAGCCCATGGGAACTCATTATTAGGTAATGCAGAATATTGTAAATAATAACTCTTCGCATTTGCTAAACCATTGTTAGCACTATTGTAAAAATCAGTTAAAGAGTTAAACTGATACACCCCTTGATATCCTGGTGCAAATGCATTTTGATACTTTCTGTAATAATCCTGTGTTCCAAAAGTAAATTCATGCGCACCTTTATAATAAGTTACGATATCAGAAAATTGATAAACATCTGTATTTAACTTATTGTTGTAAGTATACATTTCATAACCAAAAGTGGTATAAATATTATTATTGTTTAAGATATCTACTAATGGGAAGGTATTGCTAGAAGAATGTGGCGCTCTGTAATCTCTTAATGCAGTATATCCAAATTGTAATTTGTTAGATAACTTATTAGATAAGCGAGTATTTAATTCAGCAATAAAAATATTGAAATTGTTGTTAATTACGTAACCACTTCCAAAGAAAGGCATTGAATAAGTTCCTGGTTGTCCACCCGTTACTTGACCACTACCTGGACGGCTTGTACTAGCAAATTGATCCGCAAAAGATTTTAAGAAATTATACTTAATAGTAAATGTATTTTTTGCGTTGATGTTCCAATCTAATTTAGCAGTTACTTTATCACTGTTTGTTTGGAAAGAATATCCTTGAAACGCACCTGGATCATAATTAAATTTAGTTTTCAAGAAACTCGCTAAAGCAGCTAAAGTATCGGCATTTGCTTGAGAATAGTTTCCGCCTGGTGCATGACTTGCATCAGAAGCAGATAAACTCGTTGCTGGAGCATCTTGTCTTACTTGTTCTGCACTAATATAAAAGAAAACCTTGTTTTTAATGATGGGACCACCTAAAGAAGCTCCTTTAATAGAATATTTAAATGGAGTTTTTGTAACGGTAGTAGGTCCCACATTATAACCTTGATAATCTTGATTTTTTTGATAAGTATACACACTTCCTTTAAATTGGTTCGTACCACTCTTTGTCACTGTGTTAATACCTGTACCAGCAAAACCACCTTGTTTAATATCATAAGGAGATACGTTCACTTGAATTTGCTCAATTGCTTCTAAGGATATAGGTTGAGACCCAGTTTGACCTCCTAATAAAGAAGATAAACCAAATGAGTTATTAAAATTAGCGCCATCCACAGTCATATTATTGTATTGACTGCTTCTACCTCCATTGTTTAAACCATTTGCAGTAGGTTCTAATTTTACGAAATCTTGAATAGAACGATTAATAGTTGGTAATTGCTCTAATTGATTTCTTGTAATTAATTCCTGAGAACCATTATGGTTATTATTAAAGATTTTATCATTCGTAGATTTTACAATTACATCCTTTAATGAAGTAGAAGTAGCTACTAAACTAAAATTTTGTTTAAATGATTGACCAACTTCCAAAATGATATCCTCTTTTGATTCATTTTTAAACCCAACATATGAAACTGTTAAGCTATAAGGTCCGCCAATTTTTAAATTGGGTAGGTTATAACGGCCATCTTCACGAGTAGTTGTTTTGTAAACAGTGTTGGTTGGTTTATGTGTTGCAGTAATTATAGCACCAGCTAATTTTTGAGTACCAGAAGTAATGGTACCTTGAATTTCCGATGTTGTTTCTTGCGCCAATAAACCAACACTAGCTGATACAAAAACAGCAAGCATTAGAATAAATTTTTTCATTATTTTTTAATTTTAGGCCACAAAGGTAGTCATCAAAAATTTAGAAAAAAGATTTTCTGTTAAAATCTTTAACATTATTTATTTCTTAATATGAATTTTAAAAAAACATAACAAAAATGTAATAATAAGTTAACATTAAATAAGTATTTAACGGATAAATGATGTAAATCAGTTTCTCTTTTTATTGATATAACCCAAATGATACATATTAATTTTCATGAAACAAATGCTTAAGTTTGCAAAAAATAATTATGAAAAATAAAATAGCAATTGTAACAGGCGGTAGTCGTGGATTGGGCAAGGATATGGCCTTAAGTTTAGCGAAGAAAAACATAGATGTTATTGTAACCTACAATCAAAATAAGGAAATGGCTGATGTTACTGTAAAAGAATTACAGCAATTAGGTGTCAAAGGAGCTGCCATCCATTTAAATATGAGTGATTTTAACAGCTTGGATGGTTTTGTGGCAAATGTACATTCCACACTTACCAATACTTTTGAAAATACTCATTTTGATTTTTTAATTAATAATGCTGGCATGGGCCAAACAGTTCCCTTTGTGGATGTCACCGAAACCATTTTTGATGAATTTTTAAACGTTCATTTTAAAGGAGTTTACTTTTTGACTCAAAAGTTACTTGCTAATATAAATGAAGGCGGAAGTATTATTAATATTTCTTCTGGAACAACACGATTTAGCAATCCCGGTTATTCAGTATATGCTTCCATGAAAGGAGCGATGGAAATTTTGACTAAATATTTAGCGAAGGAATTGGGCGCCAAAGGAATTAGATCCAATATTGTAGCTCCTGGACCGGTAGAAACCGACTTTAATAATGCAGCTATTCGCAATAATCCGCAATTTAAAGCAATGCTTGGAAATATGTCTCCATTAGGCAGAGTGGGTGCTGCAGATGACTTAGGTGGTGTTATTGCTTTTCTATGTTCTGAAGATGCTAAATGGATTAATGGCCAACGTATTGAAGTAAGCGGTGGCATTAACTGTTAGAAATTCACTCCTAATTAGTTTATTAAACTTAGGAATAAAGAATTATGACTACTAGTACTGAGTAATTACCTACTTCCTTATTTCAAGGAAATATGGATGCTTTTACCCCATGTGAAATCGGTAGCATTTTTATGCGCATTCCATAAAATTTCTCTTACTGATAATGCCCCCGTATAAGCATTGATAGATACTAATTCAAATGCTAATTGAGTTTCATCTTTAGCAGATAGTCTGCCCTTCATAGGACTATCAGTCCTAATACAAGTAAGATTCACATTGTTATCTGGGCCTTTATATTGATAATATTCGGTCCAATTTTCATGCCCATGAAAATAAGCTTTGATATTAGGATGTTTTTGTAAGAAACTTATAAAACCTTTTTGTTCTATAATGGTTTCGCCTTTTACATCCTTCCCGTCTTTGTACTGTTCCGGAACTAGATTTTCAAATTTATCTTCCTCATTGATATCATGAAGCCCATTTGGATTTTGAAAAAAACGCGGTTCCACATCCGGTATAGAATGTGCAAATAATAAAACGGGTGTATTCACACTTACACTTTTTAAATCATTTTCCATCCAAACTCTTTCGGCAGAATCGGGGTACAAACTTAGTAATATAAAATGCACACCCATTACGTCTTTAGAATAATGAATTCTATTTAAACTACTATCAAAAGTTTTAATAGCCTTTTCGGGAAACATTAAATTATAAATACCCATCATGGAAGCCGGATCCTTCTTTGGGCTCATAGGTCGGTGAAATCCAATGGCATTGCTCATATCGTGATTGCCTGGCATGACCCATAAGTCAGTTTTCAATCCCTCTTTATTTTTCAAATGCATTGAATCAATAAAAACAGTCCTAAACTGTTCCCAAGATTTTGTTGCAGATTGAATCCCCTTTTCCATTCTATTGGCAATATCTCCTGTAATCACCACAGCATCTATCCCTTGCACCAATTTGTTTTGTTGTACACCATTATCTTTTGGCAACTGAATACTAGGTAATTGATTCATCACTTGCACCATGGCTTTATTTACTTCCAAAGCGGGAACATCCTCTTTATTTCTAAAATGCTCTTTTTCTAATCCAAAATGAACATCTGAAGTAAAAATAAAATGAATAATGCTATCCTTGGATTGTGCAAAAACGATATTACCTATTAACAACAATGCAGTAACAAGAATAACCTTAGTATTTTTTATTTTCCATTTCATGATCTATTCTTTTTTATCATTTTTGGCTTAAACCATAAATAAGTACCAGTAATGGTAAGTAATAGCAAGGATAAACCCATGATTAAAGAATATCCTTTTTTAAACCCACTTACTTTATTTGTAATCCAACTATCTAATATAGCACCATCATGAATATCCTGAATAATACCCCCATATTTTTTTTCAATCAATATGGGTAATCCATTTTGACCATTCACTTGTATACTATACGCATCCTTAAAATAAAATAAAACAGTACCTTTTGAAATTTTAATTTCTACTTTTTCAGATTTTTTAAAAGAGGTCCCCGCTTTTTCATTTATAGAAGCTATTGCTGCTTTTTCTAAACTATCTAATGGTAAAAATTGGGCTAAAGAACCTTCGGCTTTCACTTCCTTGTTTTCAAAAATTGTTTTTGTAAAAAAAGATTTAAAAGCAAGTAAGCTTCCTGTTAAACCTATAAAAAAGAAAAATACAAATAAAACAGAGGCAAATTTTCGGTGTAAATTTCTGAAATTATTTAATAAGGATTTTGACATGATATTGGAGTATTAAAAAAGGTGCCAAAAGTAACCACTTTTGACACCTTTTATTATTAATTTAAAAATTAGTGTTGGTTCCCTCTACCGTTACTTTGATAACATCCTATGTCTTTTCCTGGAGGCGTAATTTCAGTAGCCCCTAATCTTAAATCTTGAATTACATCCGCTCTTGGTGAAAACCCAGTAAAACCAGCACCAATACAAGGTGAATTAGCTTTTAAAGCAAAATTGTAACTACCTACTACTGCAATATCGCGAAGCATTAAACCTGCTGGCAAAGGTACAGGAGCATTAATGAATTGAGGATTATTGGCACCTACAATAGATGCAGGAGCAGTATACACTGCGCCAATAGCCCAACCTGAAGGTAAATAAGTAGAAGGCTTTGGAATATCCGTTTCCATTGGCTTACTAATAGCTGTACTTACAGATAAAGAAGGAATGAACTGACTCGCTACAGATATTGAATCTGCATAATAAAAATTATAGCCGTATCTTAAATTGGCAGTATCCGCAATTGGAGTTCCTACTACTCTCAACCCAAATTTGCAATTCACAATTAAATTATTATATGCCATACCACCAGCGCCTTCTTCAAAGTTGATCGAACCGCCACGACCAGCTGCCGATCTTCTATACCCACAATTGATCATGGTATTATTGTAAATACGGACATTAGATCCTGGTTTTCCTACTGCCACATTAATATTTGAAACTTTAGGTCCGTTAGTTGCCATGCCAATACATAAATTGTAAGCGAAATCGCCAATCGTTCCTGCTTTTGAATTCATTGCTTCTCCTCCGGTATAACCACATTTTTCAAATGTGTTTCTCATCACATGAATCTTTCCACCGTTAATTCTAAATGGATCATCCACACTTCCGTAAATCCAAGAATCTTCCAAAATAAAACTACCATCAGGATTTGCAAAATAAACTGAATAAGGACTTGAGCTTCCAGTAAAGCTTTTCATGGCAGAACTAATTGCTGCACCACCAAATTCAATATGTGTCCATTTGATTACTATTAAAGGGCAAGTTGTAGCTCCTGTTATTCCAGTCCACTTTCCTTTTAATGCTGGATCTAAATCAGGATTAGCACCCAATTGATCCGTCTTTGTGACTCCAGAATACGTCAACATGATAGGATTTTCTTTGGTTCCTAATGACAATAAAGTTCCTTTAACTCCAACACCCACTGGAACACCCGCAGTTCCTGTAAAATTCACAGTCACTCCTGGCTGAATAATTAAGGTATCCCCCGTATTTACAAAAATATCACCTACAACGGTATAAGTTTTGCCCGCTAACATGGTTCCTTTTACAGGACCTGTTAAAGGCGTTGATTCACTGATGGGTGAAGCGGGTACAATGACTGCTGCCCACAAATCCTTAGTTTCTTCTGTTTTATTACAAGAAACTAACCCTGTAGTGATTGCAACTAATAAGAATAAAATATATTTTTTCATCTTTTTAAATTATAATATGATTAAAGTTTATAGCGAATTCCAAATAAATAAGTGGTTTTATAATAATCCTTCTGGATAATAATTCTATTCTCAGGATCAGATTGTAAAGCCAATATTCTGGATCCACTTGCTGCCATATAATTATTATAAGATTGATGTAACGATAATTCTAAAGGAGCATCAGTCAAGTTGTTCACTTTACCATAGAAAGAGAAATGTTTTCCAAATTTTTTCTCAAACGATAAATCTAATTGAGTAGTTGGTGATTGCCAGTAATTTAATCCTGCATAAGGACTCACAAAACTGATTCTTTCTCCTGTATACACTCCTGCTAATTGAAAATCTAACCCAATTTTAGGATTTTTATAAATCAAGGATATGTTTCCTACGTTTTGAGATTGACCTTGTAATGGTCTTGTTTCAGAAACTCTTTTTGATACGATTTGCCCTGCTGTATTTCTACTAGAAAAAATTAAACTATCATTGGTAATGCTAGAATTTGTATAAGTATAGTTGGCCGAAATTCCAAATGAACCAAAGTACTTAGTTGCCACTGCTTCAAATCCATAGTTAGTTGCTTTCCCGATATTGACAGGTTGCAAATACAAGCTATTAATATTTACAGGCTTTACTGCAGAAATCTCAATGGGGTTTTGAATATCCTTATAAAATCCACCTAATAATAATTGATCCGAACCTTTGCTATATAATTCATAACGTAAATCTAAATTATCGGCAATCGTATGTTTTAAATGGATGGGATCACCTACTTCTTTAAAGAATTCTCCATCCGCGCCATCTGGAATTAATTCAGAAAAACCAGGTCTTGCGATAGCTCTGTAATAGGCGAAACGTAAATTTTGATTAGGAGTTAAAGCTAATTTTAATTGTGCACTAGGTAATACATCAGTATAATCAATGGTGCCCGATTTTGCATCAACATCTTTAGTTAATAAGGTCTCATAATGTTGATTCGTGTGCTCCGCTCTTACACCACCTAATAATTCTAATTTATTAGTTAAGTTCCACTTCCCTTGAACATATTCTGCAGTAATTTTTTCTTCAAAAGTATAATTATTACCATTCAATGAAGGTGCTCCGTCTCCCGTATTAAATTGATATTGAGCATTATTAATATTCGTATATACAGAACCAAGTACTGGCTTTAATGAATAATTGATATAATAATTATCTCTGTTTTTATCGCGATACAAACCACCTAATTTTAATTCAAAATCACGATTAAATATGGATGTATTTTTTGTATAATTGAAATAAGCCGATTTGTCTTGGTCTGTATTTTTTGACCAAATTCTGGACATAGATTGTAACTTATCCGCAGTTAAACTTGTTGCAACAATGGCATACTGATGAATAAATTGAGATTGATCAGGTGTGTTGCTTTTAGCAGTAGAAGACACTAATGACCAATCAATTTTATCATTGGAAGTTAATTTATGCTCGCCTTGTAAAGTTGTGCTATTAATAGTTTGGAAAATCCATTGGCTTCTTTGCCAGTTATCAACTACCGAATTCAATGCAACTGTATCCCAAACAAATCTTGTTTGATAATCGTCTAAACGAACAAAAGTATTAAATAAAGAAATCTTATTATTCTTATTAATTCTGTAATCTAACTTGGCATTTACCCCTTTTCTTTGGCTCTGCACAGAATATTTTCTTAATTGCAAATCAGAGAATAATGGAATATTATTTAAACCTGGTTGTGAGTTAGGTAAAAAGAAATTAGAAGTCGTTCCTCTGTAAATATTTTGAAAACTTCCAGAAATAATGAATCCAAATTTATTATCCTTACCAAATCTGTTTCCTAATGTTAATCCAAAAGTAGAATTCACAGGATTTGATTTTTCAGTATAGTTTAAATGCGCCACTGGCAAATCATTCAAATTAGCAACATAAGTGCCACCATTAATTTGCGCAGGTGATTGTAAATTCATAGTTGAATTATCAAACTTGCTATATTTTTGATCAGGGAAAGAAGTGTTAAAACCGCTTGCTGCATTGGCTTGAACTATTAAACGATCAGGGGCATCTTTCATCACTAAATTGATTGTACCACCTATCGCATCGCCTTCCATACTTGGAGTTAAACTTTTACCCACTTCCAAACGCTCTAGTAATTCTGAAGGAAATAAATCCAATGGGATAAAACGATTCTTATTATCTGGGCTTGGAATTTTAATGCCATTAATTAATGTGTTAATGTATCTTTTTTCCATCCCTCTAATGATAGGATATCTGGCTTCACCCGAGCTACTTTTTTCTATGGTAACACCACTTACTCTTTGTAATGCATTGGCAACTGTAATATCTGGTAATAATTGAATATTTTTTGCAGACAATACGTTGATAATGGGATCAGCAATTTTTTCTAGTCTTCTGATAGATTTATCATTATCCTTTCCTGTACTAGAACTTACTGTTACAGAAGCTAAAGCGTTACTTGTTGGCTGAAGTAAAATTTCAACATTTTTTACTTCATTTGACTTAGTCAATTGAAATTCCTTAGTCTCACTTTTATAACCCGTAAAAGTAACTGTTAAAGCATTTTTACCCACTTCAGCATTTTTAAACTGAAAGGTTCCGTCCAACTTGATGTAATTAGTTTGTTTATTTAAAACAACAGTCGCTCCCACTAAAGGTTCTCCAGTGACCGCATCCATTACGCGCACTTTGACACTTTGTGAAAAAGCAAATAAATTAATTGAAAAAAGAAGAATAAAAAGGCTAACCCTTTTTAATAACACATTTTTTGAGGTCATAATTACTTTTTAATAATGAACGACAAATTTCGCATAAAGCATATGCTGTGTTGAAAAAGTTAAAATATCAAAACATTAACTTATGATGAACATAATGTTTCCTAAATATTAATTAAATGTTAACAGATGAATAATAAATATTGAAATATTAAATACCGTATTGATTATCAATATGTATTTGAATTCAAGAAAAAACGATTCAATACTTGTTATAGGAACCAATACACTTACCTCATACTATTTATATAATTGAGACTCAAAAAACAAGTTGTGATACCCATCGGGAAGTAAAATTTACCCTAGAAATGTTAAAATGATTGGATTTTAGTCATTTTAGAGCTTATTACTTGGCATAAATTTATAATACATTTCGAAAAAGCTTAAATTTAAATAATCTATTTATCTGAATTTTGAAACTCTTTAAAAATATCTTATGAAATATTTTATTACAGCCTTGATATGCGTTTTCGTGATTTCCGCTAATGCACAAAACAAAACGCCTTTAGCTGAAAGAAAAAATGAATTAAAAGTAGGCTCCTTGCAATTACTCTTAGCTGGCAATGTAGATCTTGCCTATGAGCATTTAACTAATAATAATTTTGGATATGGTGTATCCTTATATAGTGGTAAAAGTTTAGTGCCAGATAATGAATTCTCTATTTCCCCATTTGCTAGGGTTTATTTTGGTGAAAATGAAAAATTAGGAGCGAACGGTTTTTTTGTGGAAGGTGCCGCTAAATTTAGTAAAAATGTGGGGGCAGGCCTTTCAATAGGTAAAAAATGGATTCATAAAACTGGTTTTATTTTTGAAACTCTTGTTGGATTAGGACGTGATTTCAAATCAGGTCAAGAAGTGTATCCTCGAGGAGATTTATTTATAGGTTACCGATTTTAGTATGCTATCAAAATACATTATATTTAAGTATATAAAACACCCAAATAATGATTCATAGTAAGAAGTTTATCACATTAAGTGTAATCGTTTTAGCGATTGCCTTTTTAAGTCAATCTTTCCAAAATATACAACCAAGACCACCAAAAAAGCTAAAAAATATAAAAGCTTTCCCAGCCTCGATGACATACAATGAAGTGGATCATCAAATGGATGAATTTAAGGTTGATTTAGGTGTGAAATGTAATTATTGCCATGCTCCTTCTAAAACAGAAGCTCCTAAATTAGATATGTCATTAGATGATAACCCTAAAAAGGAAATTGCTAGAAGTATGATTCGTATGACCATTGAAATGAATCAAAAATATATGAGTACATTACCTCATGGTGACACCACTGCAGTTCAAACTATTACTTGCAATACTTGTCACAGAGGTGCTGCTAAACCTTTTGGTAAATTACCTGAAGTAAAGGCAATAGTCAACGGGACTAAATAGTTTAATAGTTTAATTTTTTGATGGTCTTTACCTGAAAAGTATAAAAGATCCAGTTTTTTTCACAGGAATGACATCTCCTGTCTTGTAATTTTTATATTGATACTCTAAATAATAGCTATATCCATCTGTTTCTTGTAATGCCCCGTTTATGTCGCGGCCATTCCATCCCTTTGTGATATCATTGGTTTGAAAAACCATTTTACCCCATCTATTAAATATTTTAAAAGTAAAGGTTCCTGTCACCCCTGCACCATATTCTACTTTTAAAATATCATTTAACCCATCACCATTGGGTGTGAACGCATTGGGAAGATTCACATACACATCTGGAGATACAATAAGTTCATACTCATCTGCAACACTACAACCTGTTACTGTATCGGTGCGCGTTAAGATATAATCAATAGATTGATCTCCTTTAAAATTAGGAAACGAAATAGTACTAGACGATAAATAGGTAATTGGATTCCAATTATATTTTACATATCCAGGATCCATCTTTGTTGGCAATATTGTATCCTGATAAGACATTAAATATAATTTATAGGAAGTAGGTTGAATAGGTGAAATAACTTTTAATGTTTTACCAATCACTTGATAATAATATTTAGGGCAGTAATCGTTTGTGACATTTAATTTAATTGTAAAATTCCCATTGGTTACATATTTATGTTCCACCGGATTGGCTTTTGAGAAATAAAATCCATCCCCAAACTCCCATCTATAATGCACATTGTATTGATCCTTGGCATCGGTAGTGATTTTTATAGGAACACCTACGCATACAGTTGCGTTGTATGAAAATCCATATTGTGTAATATCTAAAGGTGATATTTTAATACTAGAAGATGTCAATGAATTACACTTGCCGTCGTTTACGATGAGCGAATACATGCCTGGTTTATTATGTCTTATACTATCAATCGAAGTAGTATATACCAATGTGTCATTACGATACCATTTATATTTTGTAGCATTCGTTCCTGCTCCATAAATATTGACAGAATCTCCATTACAAATCACGGTATCCTTCGCCGAAATAGTCACTATTGGAATATCAATTGCAGGAATAGAAAATACATTATCAAATGGATACACGCAGTTTTTAGCATCGGTTACTTTCATGGAAACACTGGCTACTCCATTGCTTATTCCTTTGATCCTATTTTGCAAAATACTTGCGAACGTATTATCCGAACTATAAGAATAGGTAAAAGGTCCCACGCCGCCTTTAGTGGTGGTATTTAATATTAAACTATCCATAATACAGAGATAGTTTTTATCGGTTTGGATAATGGGGGTTTCGGGGGGCGCTACAATGTGTATGGCTTTCGTGGTGTCTATGTAACAAGCGCCCCCCGAAAAGGCTTTTACTTTAATGGTATAATTTAATTTTAAATTATTAGGGGCGCTTATATTTTTATAAAAATGTTGATAGCCTTTATTAATGACTGGATCATCCACAACCGAATCTGCCGTTCCATCTCCCCAATTAATTTGCAATTTTCCAATGGTTCCAAAATCTACCCAAGAAGAATCAATAATTTTCACCGATTGATTATGACATAATAAACTATCATTCATCACTCTAAACTGCGCTTTAGGAACAGCTCCATTTACAAAAAAACTATCCACTAAAGTATTTTCGCAACTTGCATTAGAAACTATTTTTAACGTTACATAATACATGCCAGAGGTATCATACTTATGCCTTGGATTTCGCTGATTAGATGTGTTGGGATAAAGCAATGTGGCATATTTATCTCCAAAATTCCAATTCCAGGTTTTTAAAGCCACTCCATCTGCATTAGTAGTTGAATCATTAAACTGTCCAAAAGCATCTTTTAAACATATTTCTGGTTTTGAAAATTTGATATTAGGCAATGAATTAATAAAAAACGTTTTAAAAATAGTATCACTTTTACAACCCATACTAGACTCTACCGCTAACTTCATGGTATAGTTGCCCCAGGTTTGAAGGGTGTCTTTAAAGGGTATTTTAGAAATTTCATTTCTTATTTTCCCATTCCCTAAATCCCAATACCATTTTGTAAGCGTATCTAAAAAGGCTCTGGAACTATCACTAAATAGAATGGTGTTTTTTTCACAACGTATTTTTGAAATATCAAAATTAGCAATGGGTATAGGATTTACAATCAAAGTATCTTTTTCACTACTATAATTTACATCCACTACGCAGGAATTAGAATCGGAAATATTTAAAATGCTATAAATGGTGTTAACCGTTGGCGACTTCGTAAAATAATTGGGTGATTGTGAAATCCCTTTAAGCGTATCATTTTTTGCTCCATTGGTAAAAGCCACTGTCCATGGTGCTTTCCCATTCAAACTAAAAGCTATATTTTTTGCGCTGCCAAAACATACGGAATCTATTGATTTTAAAAAATGGATGGTAGGTTTGGGGTTTACTTTTACATACACGCTATCCATAGACAATCCACAGCCATTAATATTAGCGACTACCACATACATTCCCGAATCCACAAATTTTGCATTTTTAATAATTGGATTAGAAACAGAATCCACAAAGTTATTAGGGCCCGTCCATTTATATTTGACATTCAATAAATCGGTGGCTTGCAATTGTATATCCGAACCAAAACAAGAAGTAGAAGCAATTACCGGCACTAAAGCCACTTGCGCATAATTTGAAAAATAACCTAAGCGAGAACCGCCACCACTTGTATTTAAAAAGCCTAAATGAAATAAACCTGTACTATTGGTTATAGAAGTTGCAGTCGTAGTGCTAATTAAATTATTTAATGCAGGAATGGAAGAAACATTGATTCTCGCATATTGCCAAACATTATTGGTTCCATTGACTGGACTAAACATGGTTGTGTTTATTAATCCAGCATTCCCATTAATTAAAAAACTACCAATATCTTGTGTTTTACAAAATAAGTTTAAATAAAATTCACTTGCATTAGGTCTTACAAAGGAAACCGATTGAGATCCTGTACATTCTATACTAGGTAAGGATGTGGCTGCTGCTTCGGTGCCTGTTCCTGTTAACTGAAACACATAAACAGGCTTGTCTGTTGTAATATATGCTGTGGGATCGGAAAGTAAGAGTTCATAACTTTTCCCTTTATTATACTTGGTAGTTAATGCTATACCATTAATAGTAATTTCAGTGTTATCTTCCGTAGGCCATATATAAATAAAATCGGTAAGTGGGTAATTGGGAGTGAAGTTTAAAACTCCTTTTACGACAATAAATTTTTTACCTGTATTATTTATCGGAACAATTTGATCTCCTATAATATCCCATCCGCCAATTACAATAGAATCATCATAAATGGTGACACAAATGGGTTTATTTGATTTCACCACCGACCCCCCTATATGAGTGGAGACACTTGCACTTG
>Ga0114960_10001300_pt1 | contig 20060 bp, 7 predicted proteins | sample C_130625_MF_Meta_FD_92637 | JGI IMG/M metagenome (GOLD analysis project Ga0114960, IMG submission 92637) | Freshwater microbial communities from Lake Croche, Canada to study carbon cycling - C_130625_MF_MetaG | ecosystem: Environmental > Aquatic > Freshwater > Lake | place: Lake Croche, Canada... | reverse complement strand
TAGCAATAACCAGCCGCCAGCATTGGCAGTCAATACTTTTACAAGTTGACCCACTGTGGACTTTACCGAAGAAAGATCTGCAAGTGTAGCCACTGCATAATCGGCCGCACTATACTGACTGAACCCAGTCTGATACCAGTCTACTTTGCTCCAATAATTGTTGACATTGTACGACTGTGTGAGAATTTTACTCCATACGTTGTCAACAGAATTGAATCCATATATACTCCAAAGATCCCCAGTAGTTGAATCACTTTTTACAAGTACCGCAAAATCTCTCGCAACTACCTGTGTGGTGTTGCTATATCCATAACCTGAATTTTTTACTTCTACGGATGTGATTTGTCCTGCGGTATTAATTTTACAAACTACGGCAGCATGTTCTCCGGTACCAATAATAGATATTGTTGGAGCTATAATATATCCTTTACCTGCATTGCTTATTGTGACTGATTGAATTCTACCATTCACAATTACAGGAACAAGTACTGGTAAGGTAGATGATACCGCACCTTGATTGGTGGTAAAATCCAAATATGTATCATAGGATCTATCATATAATCCGCTCAATGTTGTCGGAATAGGATCTTTTAATTCTAAATCGCTTATATTTCTAGATTCAACAATTTGCTGAGTAATCAATATGCGGTTAACACGTTCTATAAATTCTTTTAATGCCTCAATTCTGTTGATAAACATGCTCTGTCGAGGACGGTTTTCAATACCGTAACGAAGTTTTGTCGGCAACAACGGATCTGGAACTGCTCTACCGCCGGCGTCTACTCCGCATAGGCTATCTATCCATTTTTCTTCAACAACTGATGGAAGATCTACTATAGTGTCGTTACTGATTAAACTCCACTGGCTATGTATCGATTGATCCGTTTTATCCACGGTCCAATATTCTATAGCCAGTACTCGATCCAAGTCTTTAAGATATTTGGCACAATTTATAAGACTGAACGAGTCTGCGCCGGTAATCGCCAAACATGCATATCCCTGTTCTCGTGGGCTGGCGATAAGTTTCGCAACATCGTTTGCTGCCATGTAACGGCCCTGAACATTAGGTATTATTTTTTTATTTTTTACCCAGAAGTAATATAAATTACTAAAGACTTTACTGGTGGTGTCATACTTTTCTAACATGCTGTATGCAGTATCACCATGTAAACTTTTACCGCTTATGCCCTTTGTCAACCCGGTGGGTGTATCAGCAGTTGCATCCCAGGCACTGGGTTTTAAATTACTTTCTACCCATTCGTAAATATCTACAGAAGCCCCAGTTGCAAGTGTATTCCATGTGTTGTTTCTATAATTAAAATCCTTAAATCGATTTTCACGGAATTTACAAGTTCTTAAATCCCACCACAGCTGACCAACTTGCGGAGAGTCCCAATAGCTGGTAGTATCACTGGTTGCATTCACATTGATACTGTAACTGTATATGGCTGGATCGTAGTAGGTTTTGTAAGCCAATTCTTCTTCGGCAGGGCCTGCTATTTTTCCTTGTAGAGGATCTATAACATCAAGATAAGTTGTTAGTGTTTCTAATTTTTTATCGTATATAAATGTTTTTTTAATTTTGCTAACATCGGCTAATGTGGTCTGTTGTTGAAATATTGACCATGTATATTTGTTTGGCTGTTTGTTGTAACTGTACACTTGCCCCGATAATAATTTACCGTCTAGCGCCCCTGGAGCACTAACTACAACGTTATTTGATCCCACAGCAACTCCTACACCATATAAATCAGTAGGTAAATTGTTTGACGGTAACGATTCACTAAATACCCAAATATTATTATAAACATCATAAACATCTACTCTGCCTGCACGAGATTCGGTTTCTGTAAAATTAGTAGATCTTTTATCAAATGTGGTTGTACCGTTATCAAAATTTCTAACAGTAGAAGTATCGCCGTTCTTACTATAGACAACTAGTGTCTTGTAGTCATTCATAAAAGATATCGTGCTGCCAAACTGTCCGTTTTGTTGCGGATTATGGTTTGTCAATGTTGATAGGTATGTGTAGTCAGTGCTGTTATAACGATATATCTTTACCAACCCTTCATACAACGCACCTAGCGGAGCAATTGGATCTGCAACTGCAAAATATTCGCCGTTATCGCTAAATGTGATCGACTGCCCCCACGATGTTGCAGAACTTTGTGTTGGTAATCTCGCTGGAGCAGGTATTGCTTGAACTAGTATATTGTTTTTATAAACCGATACTGTCTGGCCGACGGCGGCAATGGCCAAAAAGTTTCCGTTGTTACTGGTAGCTAATGTATAACCAATCTTGTTGTTAGACGCTCCAACAAAGTTATATGCAAAATCGTAAGCCCAAGTAGTTTCTGTAAAAGTTAATATGCCACTAGGAGTGCTATCCGGAACTTCATTAAGCAACAATGTGTTTAACCCAACTACCGACGGAGTAAAATTAAGTTGTAATACTGAGAATGTTAGGTTATTGTCACCGTTAAATGTGGCCTGTGTTAGTATGGATGCATCTACATCTTGCAAACTGGATATAACAATATAATTATAAGATCTATAAACCCCGGTAACTAATACTTGTTCAACTCCCAACGAATATATGTTGGCAGCTGATAAAATTCCAGGGCCAGTTACAGTCATACCTACTGACAAGTTGGTAGGTGTTAATGTTGGATTGTTGATACTGACTGTATTGCCCGAGCTATTTACAGCCAATCTAATTTTAATTAATAATGCATTAACTATCTGTCCGCTGAACCCAGTTCCATTTATGGTCATACCAGCGCGGACGCCTGCTGTGGATGCCACAGCTATCACATTTTTAGAACTACCGTTGGGATTATATACTGTACTGGCATATTGAATAGTAGTATACTTAAATTTATACACACGACCAATACCACTATTATAACCAGGAGCGCCCACATACATTGCATCTGTACCAAATACAACGCTAGAGCCAAATTGTTCGTTGGCCGCAGGGATTGGACTTATTATGGAATCAATAAAAATATAGTTGTCATTCGAAGATTTTTTATATAAACTTATAACACCCTGTGAAGCTAATGTGGAATTACTACCCGTTGCTTGACTTACAGGAATATAAGGAATAGATTCCCAATAAATTGAATTGACGGCAGGAATACTGTTGACGGGAACTGCCGATACTGCTTGCCAATATGCTTTACTACTACCTGTGGTTACCGACACTATGGAATTAATAGCATAGGATGTTATGCTAGAATATGTTCCTTTAAAACTTGTAGCGACATATCCCACTGCTGGACTTCCGGCAACTAGCCAAGTGGCATCGGAACTCAAAGATAAGACTGTGCCCACTTGAGATAATTTTACATTTCTACCAGGATTCACTGTATCGTTAAATGCAAGGAATGGTGTATTCAATGTGGCTCGTTGTGTGAATCCCACCGACGAGCCAACTTTATCATATATTGTTACATATCCTTGACTATTACCCACTGCCAGTATGTTACCCTGTTTGTTTATTGCAATGGAAGAGCCGTTTGCCAATCCGCTTTGCGGATTAAGATTGGGTAATGTTTTTTGTTTGTAAACCGGAGCATACTTCCATACTGCCCATGCCCCAGATCCATCATCATCTGTCCACACCAAATCTCCTGAAAGAGTGTGTGCCAATGGCAATGAATCTAAAATATCAAGGTTGTTAATTTTACGAGATACCAATGAAAATATAACCAGCTGATTGGTTTTTGTAAACGGCGAAACTATATTTTTTGTTGTTTTAATTGTGAAAGAATTCAATTTAACAGATGCTATCTGATAGAAACCATTAATTGGATCCGGGGTAGCAGAGCCCACACTAGCAAGACTTAGGCCAACATATGACCCAACTGTTAATGGCACAATACTTTGTGTCGTGACTGTTAGCACACCGTTATCATATACAACACCGCTAGCTCGTATTAGTAAATCTGTAAATCTATATACATTCCAACTGGCACCTTCAAAAGAGCACCATACATACTGTCCTTCTGACAGTTGTGAAATATCTATATTGGTGATATCATCTATAGTTTTTAAACTAAATTTTACATCAGCAGGATTCACATAACCTGCATTTCTTAGCAACGGCGTTAGATTTGTTGATGTTGGAAACGGAGACGACTCATAGCCTAAAGGTTTAACATAGATGTCGTTTGGCGTCTGTTGAATAACAAAATTACTAATATTGTTATCTTTTCTATTCACCAATGCATAGCCTTGAGGATTATTTTTAAATAATGTCTCATCTAATACGATTTCAAAATCTTCGAAAGCATCGCTTGCGCCGTATCGACCAACCCGCAACGCCCATTCTTCGTAAAATGTTAAACTATCCACTTTGTCTACATTTAATGCACCAAACAAATGATTTAGAACATTTCGTGTTCCTTTTTCACGTATCATTCCTTGATAAAATTTAAATTCGCTTACAGGGTCTTGGATTATGTTGTGAAGATATTGTCTTGACTGATATCCAATTAAGTGCTGTGCAAACTGTTGGTATTGTGAATTAAAATTATCTACGTTTAAACTATAAAAATCTGTAAATTGTGTTGCAGAATTTGTCCAGTTTGGAAGCAGTTCAGAGCTGGGTGCTTTACTACGTTTGTTCCAATAAGATGCTATGAAAGAACTGGTACCGGCTAAACCACTATTTGCAGTATAATAATTACCTTGGTAGTAAACAATATCACCTAAATTATAATCTGTATAAGGTTGCCAGTTGAAAACTTTGGCAGAGTCAAATATAAATCCTGGAATATCTAAACCACCATACCAACCACTAGTTACATATCCAGATACCTTGATACGGTCTCTTCGATATCCGCTAGTAGGACTATAGATGACATCGTTGAATATATCAGTGTTGTCTATTATAACTACATGCTCATTTTGTATTAGATAGAATGTAGCACCATAAATTCCATCGGTAGTTCGTGGACTATACGTAACGACATTTCCGTCTCTGTACGAATCCAATTCTGTAGGTTTTATAGTTGATCCATCAACTTTAAAAAATTCGTAATTATTAAAAATATTAGTAATATCATCAACAACTGTGAGATTAGTTTTAAACGATACACCATTCGCCGAAGGGCTCAAACTTATGACACTTCCACCAACATTTGATAAACCGGCTAGTAATGTCCATTGATCTACATCAAAAACAGGATTAACAGGTAGATTGAACGCGGCAGTGTAATATGATCCGTCATGACGCACTATGGTGCCGTAAGTATAAGGCTGGCTTGGTAGCCAATCGCTCCAATACTGTTGACCTGTAGACCAATTTTGTGTAGTCCAGAACATAAACTCTTTAGCACTGGTTTGCCAGTTTGCAACTACGGCTAAGTTGTTATTAAATTCTTCAAATACAAATCCCTGATCCATTAACCATTGCTCGTAACCTAAAAGAAAATCAACAACTTCTTGAATAGTGGCAAATACGGTACCGTACGGTGCTGTAAGTTCTGTACTTTTATCCCAATGTGTTCTAAAATAAGCATTTGCACCGCCGACTATGGGCAAGTTATCGATTTTTGTAAAACTAGTGGCTGCGAAAGATGTGCCGGCAACAATGTTTGTCTTGGCAATATAAAAGGCACTTGCATATTTTACAATCTGCCCGGAGATGTACTGTTGATTTGGTGTCCAATCAACAAAGCTATCGCTGATTCCGCCAACATTTACCAGTCTTCCAGAAGAAAAATAATCGTAATATTTAAAATAAGGTTGTGAATTGCTGTAACCTTTAATTTCAAACCCCGTTGATAGCTTGGTAATTACCACACCACTATATGTTAATTTTGTCACAGGACTTGAACTATTCAAAAACACACTATAACTTTCCGTAGGAATAAACACGTTACCCGTTGCTAGTGGTGTTTTAGATTCTAACAACAAGCTAAATTGATTTTGATTGGTGAATGCACTCAGTCTATAGCTTAGTCGAGGTATTAAATTTTGTAAATCACTTTTGTATGCATTAAAACTATCTAAGTTATTGCTAAAAATTAAATTGGTAATTAAATTTACTACATAATTAATAATACCCGCAGTTTGTGTACGAACTGCGTCTGCGTAGATATTAGGAACAACTAGATCTGCAGGGCGAATTCTTAAATTTGTATCTTTATAAACAAGTTGTCCTGCCTTGTTACGTACAATTCTCGATCTATCCAATAACAGTCCAAAAGTATTTGCAGGAGTCAACAACATACTTGCAATTAACACACTGAACGGATAATAACTGCTCCTACGCCAGGCTGCCTCAACCGGGCCCACATCGCCAAATACGAAATTATTATCAATATTCTGTGTAATTGTGCCTTGGGCCAATCCGGATACTAGCGGACTTTTTAAATTACCCGAGCTATCGACTGGAATATGTTTTAATAAAAACGGTCTTTTGTATTTTGCAAGTGTATATGCAGGTATACCCGGCTGTCTTACTATACCGTTAGCGAGGTCAGTCCATAGGATTAAATTATCACTAGTGTACGGTGACGGCCCGTATACTCCAGTCCACCAAGTTGGCTCTACACTGAACCCTAACATTTCCCAAGGACATTGATTTGGACGATCTGTATCTAAAATATATCGATATATGCCGCGCCAGTAGGCTGGTATTACTGTCTGAGTCGGCGACTTGTTATTAGAATAATTGTAAGTAAAGCTGTTTGTTCTATCAAACGAGATGTGTTGTGAAAAATCAACACCTACTAAACCTGCCCATTGGTAGAAGTAAGGTGCCAATACTTGATTGAATTCGTCTAACGTATAATCTTGAGTGCGAATATAAGAAGGAAGGATATCGTTAATATCAAAAATATTTGGATCGTATGCAACTTTGATGTTGTTATATATTCTTATTTCTAATTCTAGTAACAACTCATCTCTATAATCGCCGTAGCATAATATTTGACTTCCATCATGCCCTTGTATCATTTGTAAAGGAGTTATTAAAGATGTATCTGTATAAATCTGTGGAACAAACTTTGGCCATAACCCTAATTTTGTCGGTGTTTCTGGAACATAACATCCGTCTGTATTATCATATTCAATAGTTGTGATAATATCGCCTGTAGCCAATGCTACAGCAGATTGTATAGTAATAAATCCCTGACTATTAAATACATAATCTCTTTCATATATTAATTGGATTTTTTTGCCGGTCAGTGTAGTTGTATGATAAACACTTACAGCTTTATTAGACAGGTTATCCAAAGAAAATACAGAAGACAATGGATAATTTTTAATCCTGTAATCCACTACGGTTAAATCTGTTACTATACTTGCACCATATGGTACCATATCGCTAAAATAATACGGAGCAGTTTTAGGTTTATTTTCATTTAGCTTTTGAAGAACTAAATCCACATGAGTAATTGTATCTGTGTTTAATCCTAACGATCCAGATATTTCTATAAAATTACGTTTGAAAGACCCATAGTCATTTCTACTACGTTCGATAGCCTTAACAATGTTATGAGATTCCGATGTGATATGGTATTGGCTAAGACTGCCTGGACCGCTGTGTTGTACAAACTTTGTACCGTAAGCAGTTATATTTCCTAAATCTCTCAAATTGCCCGCGCCTGGAAACACTCCCACAAATGTAGAAATATTTTCAATCATTGATTCCACATGATCGCTAACTTCGCCCAGTGTAAAATCTATCATGGCATCGTTTAACGGATTATTTTGTAAATTCAAAGGAATCTCATAGTACCCGTTACTATTGATTGGTTGTGACGAGTAGGCTTTGATAGTTAAAATATCAGTAAGTGCAATAGGAGTTTTTAGCAAAACTGATTTGTAAACCGAAGTGGTAACTATCGAATACTTAGAAGATTGCAAATAAATGCCATTGACATAGACTTTTATTACCAAATCTGCTAGATTGTTGATGTCATCAAATGTATCAATATTAAAATTGTTCGTTTGATTGGAATCTTTATAAATTCTAATAGCGGCTTGTACTGCTGTAGCTTTAGAAACTTGCCAACCATTGAGATACTGAGTGATACCTGCATACGTTTTACTCAGTAAGTAACCTGCCGATGTGTTTTTAGTGATGACATTGGTTCCTACTTTGTATTGGAATTTGTCAGACGCTAGATTAAAACTAAAGACGATATCGCCGATATTATTAACATTTTGATAGCTTAATGGAAATCCTAATACTGTATCCTTAGACCCCGTAGATGAAACTTTATAACAAAATAAGCCGGTGCCAGTAAATGTTGAACCATTATATACAGATGTATCTGAATAACTGACACCGTTACTGTCTACGATATCAAACAACGGTGCTTGATTGATGGTTGTCTTTAGCTGGCCTTTGACCCATGCAGATCCGTTGTACCAATACATCGAACTTTGATTTTTAAATCCTTTTAGGATAATGGTAGACTGGTTTAATTCAGGTGTGGCAACTTCAGTTAAATGTATTTGTCCGTACCCGCTAATATTAATGAAACTTACTTCAAAAATTTTGCCGAATACCAGCGGGTCTGTATCAGCTGTGAATAGAACACGATACCCCGGTGCTAAACTTACACCGTCTATGTTATATCCTCGTGATCCTTCTATTAGAGAAAATACATCAGTTGTAAAATCATCTACCAAATGTGTGTCAGAGATAGAGGTTGTACCTAAATTATATAATTTTAAATCTGCTTCAAATTCGATTATCGGTCTATTAGCTCTGGCAGACTGATCTAGGCTAGACGCAATGTTATTGTATTTTGCGCTGATATCGATAACATCCTTGTGGAACCAACGATTGTATCGACTCCACGGATTATGATCTCGGCTTGAACGATTGATTACTACGTAATCTTTAAGAGAACTAAATCCCGTAGCATCGTCGAACGGATACTGATCAAACGGGGTAGCGTCAAATAATATGTTTTGACTTGTGGTATATGGGCTTACTATTTCTAATAATTTTTCTGGTACTAGTTTGATGGCAACTCCGGCGCCTTCAACATAATATAATCCCGATGCATAACTGGCTGGGGTCACATTGCCATTAAATTTTAATTTCATTCCGTTACTAAGGAATGTTCCATCAGATAGCATGTAACTTTTTTTACCAAGCAAATCCTTGTCTATATCCAACACACTCGCATCGGTGATATCATGAATCTCGATTGCGCCGCCTAAATTTATATCTGTTTCACTTTGATAAAACAGAATAGAAGGAGCATTTGTCGGCACTGTAAATACCAGTGTACCTGATTCGATACCATAATCGCTGATGTCCGATGTTATGTACCTATCTGTAATTCCAATGCTACGTGCAGTCTTGATGCTAAAAGGATTGCCTTCGCTAGAAATCTCAAAAACGTAAGTTTGCCCTCTATAGAGTTTTAATATAGGATTAGGTGCCAATCCGTCAGGTATAAAAATATACTGATTAGCATTGCCAGCCGATTCAACACCAACGGTATATGTACTTTCTATATTGATCGGTTGTCCGTAAATGTTGATAGGTTCAGGGCCGTACGGTAGCCAGTAGTAATTTTGAAAGTTTACAAACTTGTCCCAGTCGATATGTGGATCCCAAGAATAAAATTCTTGTTTGTTAAGTCTGTCGTGCTTTGTTGTGTTTGCGCCAAATACTCCCAATTGATTAATGTAATCTTGATAGTCTTTGAAAAAAGTTATATTACCCAACGAATCTTTAGCAGTAAGTCCTGGCTCTAATTGATAATTTTGTCGTGTATCGTTAGCAGACTTAACATAAACATCAGTACCTTTTGCGGCCTTGGCATTTTTTCTTCCTATGAAACCGCTAGTTTTGGTCAATGTACCTGGTTGATACAACTGATCTATTGTAGATTGTAGGAACTTTTTGTTTGCAGGGGTTTGATAAAAATCTGGTAGGAAATTTATACCAAGGCTGGGTTTACCAGTTGGATTATTTTCGTTAGCCATTAACTATTTGCTCCGTAATTTGCGCTGGTAATTTGTTGACTAGTAACCAATGATGCCAGCCCAGTGCCTGTAACTGTTTTTAAATTTGTGTTTGTAAGGCCTGCTACAACCACAATATCGGTTGTGGTAGCGCAACTTAAGAATATACCATTGCTTGGACATTTGATTTCAAACAAACTACCAAAATACTGTCCTGTTTGATTTGGAACAATGACTAGACTAATTATATCTGGTGATAACTGTTGCATTACGTAGGTAGATAACTCTGTGAAATAAAACGTATCTCCAAAATTCCAATTTTCCAAAGCAAAAAACTGATTTATTGCAGTTAATATTCTAGCTTGTACATTAGCATTAGATACTGTAGAGCTAGGATTAATCATTACTTCAAATGTGGCTTGTAAGCTGGGATCAGATTGTTTACCAAATAACAATACATAATTTACTGGATGATATATTACTTCATCGCTTATGGATTTTATAAGATCCAATTTACCTGATAATAAATTATTCAACGCATCTGAGCTTGGAGGCAATGGTTCTGCTCCGACTCCTTTGGCAGAGACCCATTGACGGTACGCTGTATCATAACTGTTAGTTAACACATAGATATCTATGATATTGCTAGAGCTAGGATCAATTCTTGCATTGTAATCTGCACTATGTGTATATTGGAATCTTATTTTGTCGCGTCCCGAATAAACTCTATAATCTAAAGTTGGACTATACGATCCAGTACTTGCAATATACTGGACTACTGTTTGAGTGTCAATAAAATAAAAATACTGTCCGTCCTTCCATTTAGTAAGAGGATAAATTAATCCTTCTGTAGCTAAAATAACTACAGGGCCTGTGGTAGGGTTGTTATAAACATATCGATAATCTTCTTGACCAACGGATATGATATATTTTTTCTGTACAATAAATTTATTTTCGAGAGGAGCCACTGTAGGAGCCACAAAATCTAAAAATAATTGAGGATTATCTACTACTCCGGTATTGAACGGATCCGCAAATGTAATTACTATTTTCTTAGGATCAATATATCCATCAGCACCAACATATTCTGACACAATTTCCCATTGCAAATCTGTTGTAAAATTACTAGTAACACCGGGTTGTGTATTAACATTTAAAATTTTAATATAATCAACAATGGTTTTACTTGATACTTTGTCATAAATTTTGTTTGTGGTATCAAAATAAAATATAACTTCTTTGTCACTTTCAAAAATATATCTTGTAGAACGTTGTGTTATAGTATATGTTTGTGTGTTAGTTGTAAACAATAAGAACCAGCTGGCATCTAGTTGTGCATTTGCATTGTTTCCTTGATAATTTAAACTAAAATTGCCAGAAGAGTTAATATTACTTGAATAAATTATCTGCCAACTTTGTGTTGGAGCATCATATCTTAATCCAAACGCACTGTTTGCAGAAATTAGATCAATCATCTGAGCTTTTATACTAGATGTTAGTGTGGTTGAAAACTGTGGAACAATTTGTGTTAATACGGGTGCCACTATTCCTGTTCTAGTGACTAAATTAGGAATAGATTTACTTAAAGTTATAGGGCCAAAGCCAGTGGATAATTTACCTGTACCTGAAGCAGTACCATCGCCCGCAATAGCAACAACGCCGGCCCACATGTACAATGTACCGTTTACAGGCACCGATCCGGTATATGCTGTTAATTCGTTATTCTTTATTGTGTTGAAATAATAACCAAGTGGTGCTACAAATTTCACTAACGAACCCACTGTTACATATAACAAATCAGTTAGTGTGTAAGAACCCACCGGGTATGGAGTTGCTCCTGTTGTGCCGCCAACGTAACCAGTACTACTATTGCTATCAGTGGTTATGCTGTACCATGCAACATTCAAGCTGGTTGTAATATAGCTAATAAAATTTTGATAAAAGAAATTTCTAAGATTAGGATCTTCTAAAATAGGTGTCACAACATTGTCAAGAACACCCTGGATGTCTGTTGTTGTCAAATAGGTAAATGTCGTACCTGATGTATAATCTTGTCGATAGATAATTCCGTCATCTGCAAACAAGTTAGTACTGGAATATTTGCCTGTTGGATCTGTTAGATCAAAATATCTACTAATACCGCTACTGGTTCTGTTAATAGCTTTTACTTTTGCCACTTGCAAACTTGCAGACAATGGACTTATGTTGTAGTCCTCGCCAGTTATCATACGGTTTTGTGTGTAGTATGTCTGCGGAGCATTTTGTTTGATACTTGCATTAGACTCAGCTGATGTTGCATTAGCCACCGATGTTGCCAAAGATAATGTAATCACTAGTGTTTCATTTCCGCCGGCGGAATTAAGATAAGGTATGGTTATAGAAATATTATTGATATCTGTTGGATTAACCGCATAGGACAAATTGTTAGATACTCTATAGTATGCTTTGAAAGTACCCAACGGTATTTTACCAAAGACTCCGTCAGCAAAATTTAAAGAGATCGTATCGTTTACTCGTGTGGTAACACTGTAAACTGTGCTTGTATTTTGATTTAAATTATTATAGATAATGTTGTTGCCGGTCAATGCAGGAATTTTAGTCCATAATGTATCTTCTAACCCATTTTGATTCAGCTGCCATAGCCACACATCCGAATCATTAATGTTTTGTGCATCGATATTAACAACTTCATTGGTAGTGGGGTTAGTAACTGTGAATGTTCCCTGATTCAACGAACCTTGTACAAATCTGAAGAAAAATCCAGTAGTAGGACTGCCTGCACCGTAGCCATCGTCGAGATAAACACAGGCAATACTATTTCCTGCTTTTGGAGTTTCTTCGTATATGTAATCTTGTCCTGCAAATGCAGTACTTACTATTTCAAAAGGCATGCCTCGTCCGGCCACGTTGGCTGTAAAACTAAAGACTGGTATATTTGTATTAGTGGCATTGAACCTATATTGTGCGGTTGGTATATTGTAAACTGTTGCGGAGTCAATGGGGTTGCCAAATTGCTGAGTTTGAGGCAGGGCCGCATTTAGCACTCTAATAAATTGATCGTACCAATTGGTATTACTGGCATCATTCCATGCAATAGTTTGTCCGGATAGATTTCTACCGTTGCTATCGGTAACATTTTCTGTTGTGGTAACTGTGCCAACCTTTAATAATCCGCTGGCACTAGTACTTCTACTAGGAACATAACTAACTAATTGTGAAAGATTCAACAAACTACTACGACGTTCAGCTGTTTCAATAAAGTTTTCTCTAGCATTTAGGTCCACCCGGAATGCAATGCTTTGCCCAACAAATGCAATCAAATCAATAAGGGCCAAATACTCACTGCTTTCAACATAATCGTTAAAATCTTCAGGAAAATTAACGCGAATATAATCTATCATAGTTCGACGTAAATTTTCAAAATCATAACTGGTAAAATCAGCATTGGTAAATGTCTGATAGATTTTTTTCCAGTCTTCTGATAATAAAAGATTGTTCTGTCTTGTGGTTGAACTCATGATTTTTCCTAGTAGCAGTATTTATTGAATAAAATTAAGTGCATAGTTAATTACTGCTTCAATGAAGTGGCGAGTAACCCTACTTTCTGATCAAAGTGTATCCTTAAATTTTCACTTAAATTATAGGTCACGTATGCCAACGTCATCTCCAACTGTAAACCAGTCTCATATTGTGTTATGACAACATTACTGGCTTGTATTCTAGGATCTGCGTTTACTATAGCGTTGATATTTTGCAATAACAAGTCCTTGACTTGTGGTGTTAATGGCTCAAATAACAAGTCCCAAATAACACATCCATATTCTGGATCCATCAGTTTCTCACCTTGACGCACATAAAAACTGTTTAGCAAGTCTTGCTTGATCAGTTCAAAATCATACAACGCAAAATTCTTACTGTTTTTGTTAACTGTACTAAAACCTCTATATTTTCTAGCGATCGGAACAGCAGGATTACCCGTACCAGGTATTGTTGTTCTGTTATAAAGTGATGTTGCCATAATCTTTCCTTATGCTTTCTGGGCTTTTTCTGGGCCTAGTATGAAATCAAATGTATCCGTTGCTGTAGTATACTTGAGATAGTACTCAGGTGATGTTTTTGTGCCATTAGTAAAAATAACAGGCGAAGTCACTTCTCTATCAGTTTTTATTGATGTCATAGATAATGGATCTAAATTTTCGTGTTGAGGCCAAGGTTCAACGTTTGGTATACGTTTCATTATACTGGTTATCTTGTCTAGTTCTTTCGAATAGGTATTGCTAAATGTTGTTAGGGGTATTGGTGCAGTCGTTAATGCAGAAGGTGCAGCCGGACCATTTTCTCCTATTGTGGTTGCAGTCAACAATATGTTGTTTGTGCTTTTTAGATTGGTATTCAAACTGGTCAAATTGATAGATGCTGTGGTTTCTACATTTAAGTTTTTTAATACATTGATATAATCGCCAGTCACTTTTACTTTGTAGTTTCCGCCAGCAATAAAATTAAAGTCACCAACGGATTCTACTTGAGTTCGTGTTGTAGACTTCATGTTGATATTGCGACCAGCTTCCATGTTGATATCACGATCAGCATAAAAATTCATATCAGCTTTGGTATGCACACTGATACTATCAGCGGCAAAGATATCAATTTTTCCATTACTGGTTAATTCAATCCACGCAGTGCCTCGAGAATTACCAATGTAGATCAAATCCTCACTATTGTGTAAAAGTATTTGGTGACCAGTGCGTGTTCGTATACGCACTAATTCGTTGTGCGGAATTGTGGGATCGCCGAGGGTTGGCTCGCCACCTTCCACTGATGCATATTCTGGTGGGCCTGCTTTGTCACCTCCGGCGGGTAGTTTTCGTCTAAAATTATCGTCGCCATCATCCATTACAAATGTGGTGCCGCCCAGCCTGCTAATATTAGCTACTTTTTGTGGCAATGTTCCTATCTTACCGGTTGGAGCATTTGGTCTTCTATCAACCGGTCCAGGTGTACTGATACCAAATACAGTGCTTGGTGTTTCACGTCTGGCACTGCTGGTTGTGATCCCGCGGACATCGTCTATCAACAATCCTTGTAATTTTAAAACATCGGCAAATAAACTTTTAGGTTTTGCAATCTGAGTAAAGTTTTTAGGAGCATTAGAACTAGACTCAAGCACTACTTTATTAACTTCAGCAGCCGGCGCTCTTACACCGTCATTCTCTACTGTGAACGCAGTAGCAGCCATGCCAGGAGTCATGAAATTTGCACCAGTGTCTGGCACACATCCTATCCAATATCCCCTTGCGGCGTCACCATTTATAAAAATTACAATTACTAATGTGCCTGGGTCGGGTGGAACAAACCACATACCGTAACTTTTCTGTGTGTCATCGTACTTGTTATTTTTAGTTACATAATCACTGCCGGTTTGTCCAGCAAATGGCATCATGGCTTTGACTTGGAATACTTCGCCGGAAAAATTGCTGTTACCAACTTCTCTTAGGATTCGTACTTTTAAGCCGCCGCCATAATCAGGATCGGTATGGCCTACCACTTCTGCAAGTCGAGGTGTTTCAGGAGCAGGTTGTCGAGGTTTAGTTGCCGAGTCTAGTGACATTAGGTGCCCTCGCCCCAGCCGTTGTTTGGTATTTCGGTCTCAGAGGTCAAACGTGTTCCTTCTTTTTTATACTCCACATCCTGTCCAGGTCTTCTATAGCCAGATAGTTGCTGTGTAAATGAACCGTCCTTGAAAGTACTAACTACCTTTAATAATTTATAAAACCCTTTGAACATATTTGTTGTTTGTGTTTTTCTAAAATCATATAATCCAGTAGATTGTGCAATGTCTGTAGGCGATTTAATATTGATTACTATATCCGATTCACTAGATTGAAAATCGATATCGCCCTTTTCTGTTATGTTTTGAGCAGTAGAAAAAATGGTATAGTTTCCCATTCCGCTGTTGGCAATATAATACGGATCTCCAACAATCTTCAAGTTTAAATTAACCATGTCATAAGGCGTGGTTAGTGCTTTCATCATTAATTTTGCGGCCACTACAAACTGATTTTCTGTGGGTGATCCTGTCATACCTTCCGTTTCGGTACTGATAGCATTATAACGACTTTGACTACCTTGAACCGAGCCACCTTGCAAGACCACATCACCCTTGTTAGCCACCACTATTTGTCCTTGTTTAGTTTTATCGGGGTTCACTGAACCGGTTTTGTTTTGTTTAAATGCATCCTGATTTCTTCCAAACTGGTCAAATGCAAACGCCGATATAAATCCATTTCTTATGGTAAGATCGAATGACAACACTTCTGTGTTCAATCCGGTATACAAGTATTCGTATCGTTTAGCAACACGTTTTTCTAATTCTTTTAAACCCGGTGCACCTGCGCCAGCTGCCAACATTTTGCTGTCGTGATAGCCGTATGGTAAAACCCTATACACTACTATCTTGGGAGTAAATCCTGTTCCACTCTTGTTAGCTTTACTAGGAACATGAAATACTTGGGTATCTATCCTCCACCAAGCTCGCATTCCGGCAGAATCATCTGCACCAGGTGCCATTGCATCCTTAGGGTACCCACTTTGTAGTATTACAGCATTGATAATCTGTTCTATTCTAATACCTTGCTTGAATTGAAATACACCTTTTTTAGGATCTATTTTATTGTCTGCTCGTCTAGTCTTGTTAATATCATTGTCCCATGTTAGTACATTCTCAGGAAATTCTTTGCTATTGCGAGCAAGATCAAAATTCATCAAGGCATAGCCGATAGGATTGAGCGCACTGTTTTGTTCGAGCGTGCCGTAACTCGATTCCGATATCTGTAGTTTTTTCTTTATCGACGCCAGTGTAGATACAGATGCAGTTTTTGGTATTCCTGCATCTGACCCGGATGCTCTTTCATCCGGAAATAAAATAAAAATTTGATCGGGCTCTACTTCGGTTTGTCTTTTTAATTCTTTGAGTTGACGATTTAATATAGTTTGTAGGCTTTTTTCACCGGACTGCAACATCTCCTGAACAGTTTCGCCTGCTATAAAAATATCAGATTTTACTGTTGCATACGTGTTATTAAATGCTTCGCCGTTTGTGATATAGCCTTTGACACTATATGTGGCTCCAGATGCTGACACTTTCATCTCAATACTAGTGATTTTGAAAGGTACATGTTTAGTTGTATTTGGAATATTAACTAATTGTCCAGTTTCTGTGTTGCCTCTAAAATCCACAGTAATTAAATATGCCGCATCATTATAGTTTGAATAACCTGCTTGGTATGCGGCCACTTGCATAATTGTAACAAATTGCCCCATACTATAGGGCTCTACCACAGTGAATTCAAGAGTTAACGTATTTGTATTACCTGTAAGTTTTTCAAATCCGTATTGGCCGTTTAGTGTCAACTGTGTCATAACAAAATCTAATTTGTATCCGCCAACTGCATTGAATCGATTTGCAGTATCAATACTGGCACTTTTGCAAATAAATCCTAGTTCTGGGGTTTTGCCAGTCTTATAACTTTCGTCGGGAAAATTGAGTTCGTTAGGTGTTAAGCAAGATAATCCTAACACGTAGTTATAACTGGCGAATCTACTTAATACATTGGGAATTGGTAGTTTACCAGTATATGATCCACCTGCAAGTTTTTTAATTCCTTTAAGGACATCTCCGGCAGCTGGGCCTGTTTGTGCAATGGTTGCCATTATTATATACCCAGTGCTGGTGTTAGTTCGCTAAGTTTGCAAATATAGATTTGTGTACCCGGTACAAAATCCAAAATAGGATCTTGCAACACATCAAGATTGCGTTGTATAAACACCCACCATAACGTTGAATCGCCGTAGAGATCGTGTGCTAATAAATCTGGTCGATAGGTGTATTGCGGTTGTATGGTATACAAAAAATCGTCAACATTGGAACTAACTGATCTGATATTCAAAATATCAAGGTATGTGTTAACTACAGGAGTAGTATGGTAGGGGCTAGTTTTGCTGTATGTTGCCATATTAAATATATCCTGGTCCGGTGTTCAAGTATCCACCTGTAACAAATCTATCAAGGCTGAATTTTTGTGCTGAATTTCTACTGTACATTGGCTGTAGTGTAACACTGAATGAACTCTTCGTTGGGACATAACTGTCACCTCCAGGTGTTTCTCCACCAATGCCAAACAACGAGCCTAATGCTGCCACTTGTCCTATTCCTCCGGCAAGTGCTCCTACATCGCTGGGTGAAATTCCAGCAATTCCGCCGTAACCACCAAATGCATCTGCAAGTCCGCCTATAGCATCTGTTACGCCTTGAACAGCACCGGCGGCACTGCCAACTACTGGAACACTGATATAATCACAATCTTTAGCCAGTGTGGTTGTAAAATTTGTTACGACAACAGGAATATTGTTAAACACATAATTTCCATATCCATTAAGATATACTATTGGAGGAGGATTGCCAGCCTTTGGATCATTTCCTACAAACATTTTGGTTAAGGATCTTAAATAGTGTATGGCCGCAATCCAGTAAAGACCCTGAGTTCGATCTTCAACATACATTGGGGCTGTAATAGTTATCTGTCCAGGTTCACTGTGTTGGTAAGCCTGAAAATTATAATTTGTATGAGTAAGATTAAGAGCCTGATACTTGGCTATTGATTGTGTTTGTACTTCTGGAGTATAAGGAAAAATCATACCGCCTGCATCACTTAACGGTTTCAATACAGGACTTGTTCTAAAACTGGGCCATGTTGGTAAACTTAACCGTACCCGCCATTCGTTTTCGCCTTCAAGGTCGGTAAATGCGGCCACTGCCGCATATAGATCTCCAGCAATTTCGCCGGCTCTTGGTAAATCAGCAAGTGAAAACCCGCCTGTTCTGATTGCGGATCCTAACTGGCTTACTGCACCCACTGCGGAAGTGGCGGCGCCTGCTAACTTGTTAACACTTGTACCAATATTTACTAAACCGCTTGCACCAGTAACTGCCATAATAATAATCCCCTTTTGGTGTATTATTTATTTGACTTTATTAACTACGTAGTTTATAATTAGACATTAGAGGACTCTAAGGATGATACCAACAACCCCCGTAAAAGTGAATTATCTAAACAACAAAGATATGTTGCTAGAAATACACAGAAGTAAAACAAGTTTTTGTAGCTTTACCAAACCTGAATATCACCAGTATGATATCATACTACCAAGCATAGATAAAATCAATATTCGAACAATAGCAGAGGCCAAGCGTAATCAAGCCAAACGTATCGGCGACCTAGCATACGCTACTCGCAAAAAAGCTGGCGAGAAAGTCAAACAGGCAGACTGTGAAGTTGACTACAAAAAGATCCAAAAGACAGACCTAGTATTTAGGATCATGACCTTTGATCACATTCCTTTGAACAATGTACGCAAAAAGAATCCCAAAAGTCTTGCCGACCATAGAGACAAAGTCAATTTCCCACCATTCCAACATTGGAAGTTTGATGATGAAACAGGCGGAACACTGATTTGTGTTGGTAAGAGTCACTGGAAAGGCGACTTGGAAAAGGGCAAGTTTGACAAGGATGCGGGCCAAATAACTAACACCTTGGCTCGTATGATGTTAAAATTATGTGAGAGGTACGCTACTCGCGGCAACGTTCGTGGCTACACATACAACGACGAGATGAAAGGTCAAGCCATTTTGCAATTAACACAAATAGGACTTCAATTTGATGAATCAAAATCAGACAACCCTTTTGCGTATTTTACTGCCGCTGTTACTAATAGTTTTGTACGTGTCATTAATATAGAAAAACGCAATCAGAACATCCGCGATGATATTCTAGAAATGAATGGTATGAACCCAAGTTATAGTAGAACTGGTGCTGGTGAACATGCGGCCGCTTTGAAACGTGCGGGGGAAGAAACTAGTGAGTAATCTGTTTAAAAAAGTTGCCTGTTTTACGGACATACATTTTGGATTGAAATCTAACAGCTCAGTACACAACCAAGACTGTGAAGATTTTGTAGACTGGTACATTGCTAAAGCAAAGGAGGAAGGTTGTGATACAGGTATCTTTATGGGTGATTGGCATCATAATCGCAATAGCCTTAATATCACTACGATGGAT
>Ga0114960_10001291_pt1 | contig 20137 bp, 15 predicted proteins | sample C_130625_MF_Meta_FD_92637 | JGI IMG/M metagenome (GOLD analysis project Ga0114960, IMG submission 92637) | Freshwater microbial communities from Lake Croche, Canada to study carbon cycling - C_130625_MF_MetaG | ecosystem: Environmental > Aquatic > Freshwater > Lake | place: Lake Croche, Canada... | reverse complement strand
GCTGCGCCGTGCCAAACGCTAGCGTCAGGCCCAGCGCGCCGTGGCCGGTGTTGACCACCAGGTTGTGTGGCCCGCCCGCCTGCACGCCCACGATGGGCAGCCCGGTGGGGGTCGCCGGGCGCAAGCCGGTCCAGGGAGGCTCGGCATTGCCTGCGTTCAAGGCCGGAAATAGGGCTCGCGTGCTACGCTGCAGGCTGTCGATCGCCTGGGGCCGCAATACGCGGTCATGGCCAACCAGTTCGGCCATACCGGCCACCCGCAATCGCGAACCAATACGGGCAAACACCACCTTGCTGGCAATATCTGTCACGTTGAGGCGGGGCGCTGCGTGCGCCGGGACTTGCGAAATATCCAGGGTCATGCTGTAGCCCTTGATGGGATACACCGGTAGACGCAGGCCCACGCTGCGTGCCATGCGTGGGCTTTCGCTGCCCAGCGCCAATACAAACTGGTCGGCCTCGATGGTGTGGGTGGCTGTGCGCGCGGCCACGATGCGCTGCTGGCGAGTCTCCAGCGCAGTGACGGCGTTACCCAGCAAAAATTGCACCCCGCGGGCGCGTAGAACGCGCTCGAGCTCCTGGCACAGCTTGAGGCAGTCCACCGCGCACTCGGATGCGGTGTAAATGGCGCCCGCTATGCTCTGGCGATAGGTGGCCAGCGCAGGCTCCAGTTCGCAAGTCTCCTCTGCGTTGAGGGCAGACTGCTGGCTCCCTAACGCCCTTTGCAACTCCATCTGCTTTTGCGCTGCGGCGAAGCTCTTGGCATTGGGGTAAAGCACTAACTTTCCGGTGCTGGAGAAGTCGCAGTCGGGCTGGTGTGCCGCGCGCATGCGGTCCAGGCCAGCCCGGCTCAGGGCTGCCAGGTGCAGCAGCTTGGCCGTGGTGCGGTATGAGGCGCGGGCATTGCAGGCCTGCATGAATGCAAGCCCCCAGCGCCATTGCGCCACATCCCACTGCGGGCGTATTTTGAGCGGCGAGTCGCTGGACAGTAAGAGCTTGGGCAACTGCCCCCAGATCGATGCGTCTGCCAGCGGCTGCACATAGCTGTAACTCAGCTGCGCGCCATTGCCTGCGCTAGCGCCTGCGCCCGAAGTCGCCATATCGACCACGGTCACCCGCGCGCCTTGGCGATCGAGTTCATACGCACAGGCCAGCCCCACAATGCCAGCCCCTAATACACACACCTTCATTGTTGCTCCAAGTTGCTGGAGACACTATAAAAAAAGAGCGCGCATTTGAACAATGCAGTTGAGCACAACGGCCATGATCAAATGTTATGTGCCAATGCGGCGAAATGTGTCCAAATGTGCCCAAATACGCCCATACCCCCATGGATCCGACACTTGAACCCGATGCAGCGCAAGCCCCAATACCGCTTGCACACCGCTTCGCGTTTTCGCTAATGCATCAGCGACGATTGCTCTGGGGACCGCCCCAACCAAACATAGGCCGCTAGCAAGGAGGCAGCCACGGCCAGAAGTGCGGCGATGTAGGCGCGGTTGTAGTGCATCGAGCGGAAAATTCCAGCGCTGCCCGGTTCGGGTAGTGGAACCGGGTCGTAGGGTAAACCGGCCAGCAACGCCATGGCCTTCATGTCGAGCAGGTGAATGACAGGAACGTTTCGCTCAAGAAAGGCACCGATCAGTCCGCCGGTTCGTGTTCCAGCCTCAGCCTGGGAGCGGATGAGGCCCGGGCGCAGCGCGCCGTAGTCGCCTTTCGCGCCGCCCGAGGAGAGGTTCCCGCCGACGTTGATAAAGCAGACCGGGGTGCCGTCGGCTAGATACAGCGCCATCCGCTGTGCGATGTTTTTTGCGAAATCTGCCTCCGCGATAAAAGGAATCCCGCTCGTCGTGATGCGCGCGCGCAGATGCGCGCGGACTTCCTCGTCCATGTCATTGCCAACATCGTCGGCGCCACCCAGCGAAATGGCGGTCATCTTGGTGCGGATCGCCGCTTTTCCCTGGATGACCTGGGCCATATCCAGCCAGGTGAAGGCAGGGTCGTTGGCGCCCCACATCGAGGCGCCGAGCGAGGCGATGACCACGGGCTGCAGGTTCATGACCTGCGCGGCGCTAAGGACGGAGATTGCCAGAGCGGGAAATGATCCAGAGAAATTGACGGCGATGCGATCGCCATCCTGCGCACCGCATTGCTGTAGGAGATCGACGGCAAGCGCTGCGAAATCCGGCTGGGTCGAAGTGCGTTTGGCCTCGAGCACGCCCAGCGTCGTTGTCATGCCGGTGTAGCGGATCCCTATCATTCCCGTTTCGTTGAGGTCGGAGAGACGGTCGATAACGATGCCGCGGGCATGCTTTTCGGTCTTGATGGCGGCCATGCTTTGCTGCGCGAGGCGGGATGCCGCCAATTTTTTTTCGTGCCATGAAGCGTCGGACGCCGAACTGAAATACCCGAGACACAGATATCCCGCATAGAGAATCGTGGCCGCCGCGATCAGCAGCCCATCGCGTTTTTCAAAGCCTTTAATCAGCGTGGCCATGGTGCGCCTTACAGGTACGCCGATTTGACAAATGCCAGGACCACCAGCTTGAGCGCCACCGCCACCAGCAGCATGGACGACAGCGTTTTGACCGCACCCTGGCGGTCGATTTCGTGGGCCAGGATGCCAGGCACCAGGTAGCCGATGACAAGCGCGGTGCTTACTGGCAGGTTGGCCTCTGCGGTCACCAGTCCGGTCAGATAGCGCAACAGAAAACTGACAATAATGAATACGGCAAAGCGGCGTCGGCCGAACAAGATGACGACCTCAGACAACAGCCGGACCGCCCCCCAGGTGATCAGGCTCAGCGTGATCGTCACCGCCACGCGCGCCGGATCGTCCAGCAGCATGGCAATATACCCGGGAACGATGATCCCGCCCGGCGAAATCTGGGTGAGTTCGAGGAAGACAACGCTGGCCAATACGCCGAAAATGATTAGTTCGTCAGACATTCGACATCCCGGTTTGTTGGTTTGCTGCGAAGCGCACTTGCCCCGATCCGACGATATTTCCTACGGCGAAAACCACTGCATCGTGCTCCAGCGCAGAGAGTTCTGCATAGCTTCCTAGGCCAGCGATCCGCTCTAGCGCAATGCCTCGCTTGACGAGCGCCCGGCGCATTAGCTGTCGGCAGGCGCCGGCGGCAATGAAGCCGTCGAAGCGCGCCTGGTGCTCGACCGCAAAGTCGACGAATTGCCGCAAGCGCGCCGGGCGGTCGTAGCGGTTGTTGACCAGCAGCATTCGGCGTCCGCAGGTCATCAGTCCCTGGGCCTGCGCCCAGTCGAGAATCTTCGCGGCTGATGCCGGATCGTTGGCCGCCATAGCGTTGAGAAATACCAACTGCTTGCCGAACTTGCCCACCGAACGCTCCACCCTGAATGCGCCGGGGTCGGGCCGGTAGCGGGCCATGCCCTTGAGCGCCGTCTCGCGGGCCACGCCGAGGTGTTGGCACACCGCCAGGGCCAGCGCGACGTTCTCGGCGAAATCGATGCTAGGGTCTTCGATATCGTCGCTTTCTGTCAGTACAAGTGACGTTCCCTTGGCTTGGGCCCGCTGGCCGAAGAACGCGGCGTAAGCGGCATCGGCTGTAAACAGCATGCCTGCCATAGGGATGGTATTGCTCAATGATTGGGCGATGGCGTCGAGCGTCTCGCCCATTTCTTCCAGATGATCAGGACGGACGTTGGTGATCACGCCGATGTCCGAACGCAGCATGCGTTCCTCGCTGATCTTCTGGTACTCAGGCAGTACCGCCATGCATTCGATGACCAGGACCTCGGCGTGCTGCTCCGCGGCCAGGCGCAAGATGCGCAGTTGTTCCTTGATGCTGGGCCTACCCCGGCGCGCGAGCGGGGTTTGCGAGCCGTTCGTGTGGATGAGTTCCGGGCAGGTGCCGGTGGTCTTGGTCAGTACGCGCAAGTCGCCAGCCCGCAGCCCGGCGTCGATCAGCCGGCTTACCGATGATTTACCGCGAATACCGTTCACATGGATGACGTGGCCAATAGCCCTTCTGTGCTTGCGCGCCAGGTGATTCTCCAGAACCAGCCAAGCCAAATAGGCCAGGCAGGCCAGTACGGTGAAGGTGGTCATTGGCGGGACGTCACCGGGAACGTCTCCGGCAGGCGGCCTGGCCGGCTTGGGATCTCGCTGACGGGGGCTTTACTCAATGGGCCGGGCCAGGGGCGCACCAGAACCGCCACGGCCGCCCCGTCAAACGGTGGCCCACACACGACCGGGGGTCCGCAGGCCGTCTCTGATCCGACCGCGAGGCGCTTCTCGCAGTCGTAGGTGGTGATCGCGTAGCGGCCGGCCGGCAGCTTGAGAGCGAGTTGGCTAGGAAAGCCAGGCGCAGCTTGGATTCTGGGCTCGATCCAGGCCACAAGCAGGGCTGGGAGGCTCCCGCTGGATCCGGCCGATAGTGGCGGTTCGCGCAAGAGAATGGCGCCTATCGCTCCGGCCCAAGCGGGGATCGACAGGATCGAAGATTGCGCCTGCGCGAAGGCCGGGCCGTCGCCCGGCGGCGCGATAAAGAGCTCCGGCGCCGCCTGGCGGCCGCCGGGGCAGGCGCCGACGACGGACCGAGCCAACGCGAGGACCTGCTCACCACAAAGGCTGTCCCAGTCTTTCATGCCGGTGGTGACACTGGGCTCAGTTCAGGAAGGCGCCGATCCCGCGCGTCTTGAGCTCGGCCAGGCTGGGAACGCCGACAGCCTCAAAACGCGCAGTGGACGCCGCTTCGGTGTTGTGCACATTCAGGATAGCCATGACCGACTCAAGTTGGACCCCGACGCGCATCCAGAGGGGAACATCGGCCTCGCGCCCCGCGTTGACTACCTGATCTCCGTCGTAAGAGAAATCCTGATAAGGGTTTGGCGTTTCTATCAAGTAAGCGGCCGCTTTCGTTGCATCGCCCCACTCGCGGTGGGACAGACCACGAAAGCTCGGCGAACTCGCCTCGATTCGCATGTCGATCCCGCGGTCTCCGAGGTCGAGGGCCGCGTTCGCGGCTTGCTCGATATTTTTCGGATTGGCAATGATCAGCCAGGCCAGTCGAGAACTTGGTCCGGCCTCGTGGAGGTCGAACGCGACACTCGCGCCCTCGCTTGCGATCAGCCGTGTCAGGGCGTAGGCCATCTTCTGCGTGAGGTTGCCATCGGCTTTGCCCGGGTGGGCGCGGTTCAGATTGCGCATCTCAAAGCCGGGCAGTTTCTCCTTGGAGTCCGGGTGGGTGTAGATCAACGGGTCGGATTCTCCTTGATGGGCGGGGCGCGTCAGGCGGGTACCAACGGCGAAGGAGCGCTTTCCGGACGCCGTGTCAAAGGTGTATTCGCCTGGCCCCAGGTCCTTGGGATCGCGCCAGCTCGCGCCGGAGGCATTGGCACGCGGCACCACGATGAGGCGTCCGCGCTGGACCAGCGCCCGTTCGACCAGAATGGTCGCCGCGATGACCCCCGCCATCTCGATGTTGTGGGTACCGCCAGCGACGAAGACCGTGGGGCCAGGCGCCTTGCCCTCGAGGACGAAGACTGCTGTATCGCCGGGTGTTCCAGCGAGAGAAGGCAGCCACTCCGAAAGCCGACGCTGGGCCGTGACGCCGCTCCCGAGTCTAATTTCGGACTTGAGCGCACCGGGGGGAGACTTCTGTTCGGAGGAAAGGACGCCGGCCCAGCCTGCTGACATGTTCAGCAGGGGGAGGGCAGTGAGTGACAAAGTGGTGCGCCGTTTCATGTACTTGTAAAACTCCGTGAATGAGCGGTTCTGAGGATACGTGCAATACGGGGTCGCCGGCGGAGGTTTATACCGTGCTACAAATCAAAAGCCGAGTACCGCGCCATCGCGCCGCGGATCGGCGCCGCCGGTGAAGATGTGGCGCTTGGGGTCGGCGACGATTCCCTGGGCACCGCCAAAGAAGAGGTCGTACTCCCCCTTGACGCTGGTGGCATAGCCCATTGCTTTGAGTTCCTCGATGGTCTGTGGTGCAATCCGGGCCTCAAGGTGAATACTCTTGTCCGTATCGCGGGTGTAAAAGCGTGGAGACTCGATCGCCTGTTGCATGCTCATCCCGTGGTCGACGAGATTGGTGATGAGGATGACCATGGTGGAGATGATCCGCGCTGCTCCGGGCGTACCGAGGGAGGCGAAGACCTGTCCGTCCTTAAGCAGGATGGTCGGTGCGATGGTGGTCCTCATGCGCTTGCCGGGGGCGTAGGTATTGGGCCCCTTGCTCGACCAGTTCTGCATCTCGTTGTTAAGGATGATGCCCGTACCCGGGGGAACCATGTGCGCGCCCCAAAAGCCTGAGATCGTCTGGGTCAGCGCGACCATATTGCCCATTTTGTCGGCGATCGACATGTGCGTCGTGCTCGGATGCTCCTTGCTGGGGTCGCCTGCCTTGATTTCGCGGCTGGCCATGTCCAGGGGGATGTCCTGGGCGAGAGACTTGGCGTAGCCCTTGGAGAGCAGCCTTGACACGGGAACCTTAGCGAATGCGGGATCGCCGATGTACTCCGAATTGTCGGCGAAGCCCCGCTTCAGGGCCTCGGCGATGAGGTGGACATTAGTCTTGGAGAGGGGCGCGTTTTTCGCGAGTTCGAAGTTCTCGAGAATATTGAGGCTCTCGATGACGGTCAGTCCGCTTACAGGTGGTGGCGCTGAAAGAACTTCAAATCCGCGGTAGCTCCCGCGTACCGGATCGCGCTCAATGGCTTGGTAGGCCGCAAGGTCGGCTTTGCCGACCAGGCCTCCCTTTGCCGCCATGGCGGAGGCGATGGCATCGGCAAGCTCGCCCTTGTAGAAAACGTCGCGCCCCCCTGTCGCAATCTTGCGCAGGCTCTTTGCGAGATCCGGGTTCTTCAGGATCTCGCCGGCCTCCAATGGCAGTCCTTCAGGCGCGAGGATCTTGGCGAGCTGGGGTTCCTTGTGGATGGCGCCGAAATCGTCCGCGATGATTTGCGAAAGGGTTGGGCTGATGACGAAGCCGTTTTCGGCGAGCTCGATGGCCGGTGCCATGACCTCTTGCAGACTCTTGGTTCCGTATTTCTCGAGCGCCATGCACAGACCAGCTACCGTACCCGGTACAGCGACCGATAGCGGACCTGACGATGGCCACTTCTGCCCGGTTTTGTCGGCGAGGGGCGCCATGGAGCGGTAGTCAATAGCGATGGCTTTGCGCCGGTCGGCAAGCCAGATCACCATCATGCCCTCGCCACCGAGCCCGTTAGCGTTGGGTTCGACGACGCCGATCGCGAACGCGGTGGCGACCGCTGCGTCCACGGCGTTACCGCCGGCCTTGAGGATCGTCAGGCCGGCTTGGGAGGCGAGCGGGTGGGCCGATGCGACCATTCCGTTTTTGGCGCTGACCTGGGCAATCCTGGTCGCCGCAGATGGCGCCTCCCGATGCACGCCAGGACCGCTTGTGCAGCCGGATAGGCCGGCACCAAGCCCGATGACGACGATGAGCCTCAGGAGCATGGAAGAAACCCGAGTCCCATTCTTATGCATAAGACAATTCCCAATATCTTTGAATCATTATGGCGATCCTGTCGCGTGCAGGTAAGGGCCAATCCCGTTGCCCAGGAGCTCCTTGTACGATGGCATGGCGCCGACGGCCACATGTCGATCCGGCATCTCCGAGGCATAGGCATCGAACACCGCTTGCGTCGTGCTGACATGGCGGGCGACCCGTTTATTGAGCGGCTCACCTTCAGGTCCGAAGGGAACAAACAGCCGTCCGAGCTTGTGCGCCGCAAGATACATGTCGTCCTTGCCCTGGACGATCAACGCCTCGTTGGTTACCCCACGCAAGCGGCCCTGTGCAGGATTAGTCGATTCGAAGAGCAGGGCCAGCGTCTCGGTCGCATCGCCCAATTCGCGGTGCGACAAGCCGCGCAGATTGGCCGGCGACGGTTCGACGCCAATGGCGATGTCGTCCATTTCCAGGTTGAGCAGGGCAATCGAAGCGATCTTCATCGCTCGGTTATGCGCGACGATGGCGTTAACCACGGGATACTCGGGTGAGGCCTCGTGAAGATCGATGGTGATATCGATCTTCTCCTTGCGGATCAGGCTGGTGATGGCAAAGGCGATCCTTTCGGTGAAGGTGCCATCGGCGCGTCCTGGATAGGCGCGATTGAGGTTGCGCGTTTCGGATCCCGATAATCTTTGTCCCGACGAGGCGTGCACGTAGATATCCGGGTCGGGCCATTGATCGGCCGGACTCGTCGCGCGCGACCCATAGCGGAAAGAACGCGGTCCGGTCGGGGTGTCGATCGAGAACTTGCGTGGCGTGCCTTCCATGTAATCGGTGTGGGTCATCGCCGAGGCATTGGCAGTGGGAATCACATACAGCTTGCCAGCGGCGGGTACCGCGTTTTCGATGAACAACACAGCTGACAGATAGCCCGAGGGTTCATTGGCGTGTGTTCCTCCGAGAATGAGGGCGCTCGCCCCAGGCTTACCCGAGTCGAGCACGTAGACCTCGGTGTCTCCACGTGTTCCGGCGATACCGTCGAAAAAGTCCGACAATTTGCGGACCTCGGTGACCCCCGGGCCTTTGTGGATCACGTCGGGCTGGCGCATGGTTAGCGCGTCGGGAATCACCACAGAGAGGATAGCGACAGCGGCGGCCAGCACCCCGACCGAGGCTAGCAGGTTTTTGCGGTCTTTGAGCAGTTCATTCATGGGCGGTCCTCCCGTGACTCAGACGATCATCAATGCCCGCATGGCGAGCGGGATGAGGACGAGCCCAGCATTGATCTTTAGCGCGAAATTTTTTTGGGTGAACAACTCCATGGTGATCAGGATAATGGCCACAACAACAATTAGTCGGTAGATCAGAGTCATGGTCATACTCCTAGGAAATGCGCAATCGGATTGGCAAAGACGATCATCAGCAGGCCGACGAGTATGGCCGCGATAGACGGCACAAGGCATAACCGGGCGATCTTCATATAGCTGGGTTCGCCGATCATCTTGGCGGTGACCACTGGCGTCAGTGCCACCGGCGGCATGTAGCTACCCATTGCGCCGATCAGTGAAAGGGCCGTCAGAACGATGATCTGGTTTTGGCCGAGCATGGCCAGCGCAAATGGCACGCCAAGCACGCTGGCGCCGCCATATACCGAGATACCGCCGAAGGTCGGCAGAATCAGGGCCAGGCCAGCCAGCATCAGCACATCGGGTAGCGACAGCGCGCCGATGACAATCGCGCCGCGCATGCCGGTAAGCGTCATGACTTCGATCAGCATGCCGACGCCAAAGAGTATACCGATCACTGGCAGAATTTCGTTGACGCCTTCCAGCGCTGCCTTCAATGGGTCGATCCGTTTTCCGGTGCACAGCGCCAGCGCCGAGCCGATCAGGAAGGTCAGCGGCAGCCGCGGATCCGCAAACCATTGCGGGAAGGCCTTGGGGCCAATCATCAGGATGAAGACGACGACCAGCGGGAGATATTGGACGATCCCGCCTTCGCCGCCGGAGTCTCGACTGCGTTCGATGACCCGCGCCAGTTTGTCCTTTTCCACGTGGCGATAACCCAGATAGATGCTGGTCAAGATAGCCAGCGGGAAGGAAACAAGCGCCAGTGGCAGGTCAAAGCCAATGTAGGGCAGGTCGATGCCGCCGCCGATGGTCATGACCAGCACGTTGACCGGCGGGGCGATCATGCCGTAAACCGCCGCACTGGAGATAAAGGCGCCGGCAACCAGCAAAGGCAACCCCATTTCGACCAGAATCGGCGCCACGATGGCCCCGGTGCCAAGCACCGAGGCGGTGCAGGATCCGGTGATCATGCCCGGAAACATCACGACGACGGTCAGCGCGACCAGCAGCCCGAGCGGCGAGCGCCCGAAAGTGACGATGATGGCCCGGGTCAGTTCCGCGAGCATGCCGTTGGCCTCGAGGATCTTCATGAAGATCATCGCGGCGATCAGCACGATCCCCACGTCAAGATAGCCGAACATGCCTTCGACCAGCTTGTCGATGTGCGGCCCGCCGTCGCCGGCTAGCAGGAGGATGAGAATGGACGTCGCCGCCAGGCTTAACGAGACCGGCCACTTAGCGACAACGACGAGGACGACGAGCGACAGCGCCATCAAAAGGACGAATAGCAGTCCAGTGGTCATGGGGAGGCTCCGCTTTTCGGGAGGGAAAAAATGGGATTCGGATCGATTGCCCGGGCGGCGGGTTGGCTGTCAGCGGGAGCGGTGGGGTAAAGCCGTTACGCTGCGGCCTGCATCACTGCGGTTTATTTGAACGCTTTGCCGAGTGGATCTCCAAGCTTCGATATCTTCTCGACGGTATCGAGCGTGACCTTGCTGCCGGTCAGCTTGCTAAATAGTCCGTCGTCATTGGCTTCGCCTACCACGATGACGTAATCGCAGGCGGGGACTGCATCGGTTAGGAATTTATCGGACATTTCGCCGCGCCGACTTTTGCCGCCAATGTGCAGGCCGATGATCTTCATGCCCTGCTTTTTGGCTTCGGCGATCAGCAAATTGGTTCGTTCGATTTCACCTTGTGCTGAGATGCCGGCGGCGCCGAGCCCCTTGGAACTGGCGCCAAGCACCAGCAGCACTGTTTTGGCACCTGTGCCGGCCAATGCCGGCGCAACGATCTTGGCATCTATCTTGTAGGGCAGTTTGGCGCGATCGAGCAGGACCTTGACCATCTCGATGTCGGCGCTTTGGCCCGACGAGGTCAGTAAAACTGGCTTGTCCGCGATCGGCGCCTTGAGGTTGAGGGTTTGGGCGTCAGCGGACGCGACTGCGAACAACAGGGTGCAAAAGGCAATGGATAAGCGGTTCATGCTGAATCTCCTTAGATATAAACCTATTCTGACTGGAACTTTCCTGCCCCTCCTAGGGCAGACCCCAAAAACATGGTGTTGCATGGCACCGAGGCGACGCGGCTAAACCGCACCCCGCTCAGTAGGCTGCAACAAACCCGTCGCGACGCGGATCCGCGCCACCAAACAGGACCTTTCTGTTGCGGTCAAACAGCGCGGCATGCACGCCGCCGAAGAAGGGATCCCAATCGCTTTTGACAGAAACCTTGTGTCCCATGGCCTCGAGCGCGTTCTTGGTGTTGATCGAAACGCGCCCCTCGAGGCTGTAGTCCCCCGCCTGCATACGAAAGAAGCGCGGCGCCATGACGGCTTGCTGAATTGACATTTTGTGGTCGATGACGTTCGAAATGACCTCTGCGACCGCGCCAAGGATACGGGTTGAGCCGGGCGAACCGACGGTCATGAAGGGCTTTCCTTCTGGATCGAGAACCAGTGTTGGGCTCATAGACGATAAGGGGCGTTTACCGGGTTCGATGGAATTAACCGAGCCTGGCTGGGGCACGAAGTCGTCCATCTCGTTGTTCATGATGAAGCCGGTGCCTGCAACCATCACGCCAGAGCCGAAGAAGTGGTTAATTGTCTTGGTGATGGTGACCATATTGCCCCGCTTGTCCATGACCGACAGGCTTGTGGTCGAACCGGATTCATAGCGCGACGGGTCCCCGGCCATGACGCTAGCCATCGGTTTCTTCATGTCGATGTTGGTCGCCAGTTCTCTTGCATAGGCTTTGCTGGTCAGACCTTCAATAGGTACTTTTGCGAAGTCGGTATCGGCTGTGTACTTGGCGCGATCGGCAAAGGCCATCTTCATGGTCTCACTCCAGACGTGCAGCGTCGCCGGCGTGCCATCGCCGAGCTTGGCCATATCGAAATTTTCGAGGATATTGAGCATCTGAATAACATGGATACCGCCAGAGCTTGCCGGAGGCGTCGAGATGATCTTGTAACCGCGATAAGTTCCGGTGACCGGTTGACGAGTCTTGATCTGGTAATTGGCCAGGTCTTCCTCAGTGATGATGCCGCCGGCATCGCGGACAGAGGCTACGATTCTCTTGGCCAAGTCGCCCTTGTAGAAACCATCCTTGCCTTTCCTGGCAATCATTTCTAGGGTGGCGCCCAGATCCGGGTTCTTGACCGTGTCGCCGACTTCAAGGGGCAAGCCGTCGTTGGTGTAGAGCTTGGCGGTGGCTGGGAATTTATTGATCTTGCCCATTTCGTCACTGATAATTTTGGAAAGATTGGCCGTGACGGGAAAGCCTTTTCGTGCCCAGTCGATGGCCGGTTGCATTACTTGTGCCCGGGTCAGCTTCTTGGAGCCATAGGTGTCAAGCGCATACAGCAGACCGGCGACATCACCAGGGACTGCGCAGGCCAGACCGCCGACCACATTGGCCGCATTAGCCACCTTGCCGTTGTCGCTGATCGGGTACATGTCGGCTCTGGCAGCGGCCGGCGCAGACTCGCGAAAGTCAATGACAACCGCCTCTTTCATATGGGTTAACTTGACGATCAGGAAGCCGCCGCCACCGATACCCGAGGCGTTGGGCTCTAGAACGCCGAGCGCGAAAGCAGTGGCAACTGCTGCATCGATGGCGTTGCCGCCCCTGCGCAGGATGTCGATGCCCACTTTGGATGATTCTGGCTTGGCCGATGCGACGATCCCTTGTTTACCTTGCGCGTCGCGACCGTAGAGATTGACCGGCGTCTGCGCGCAGGCTGTCCCGACTGCGGCCAAGAGAGAGAAAAAGGTAAGAAATAGTCGCTTCAAACAACCACCCGACAGAGTCCACATTTATAGTCCCAATTACATGCCTAATGTTGAGCCGAGCTTAGCAGTCTCGTGAAAAACAAGAAAAAATATAAAAGAAAATAATTGCGTGGCCTACTGGAGAGTCTTTTCAGCCCCGGTCTCTTGATCCAGAATGAAGGCTAGCCGAGCGCCGGCCTACTGCGCCCGATCCCAACTCCACAACAACGCTAAAGCCATGAAGAAGATTCGTTACGCAACGCTCACCCTCCTAGCGGCCACTGTACTTTCTGTAGTCGGTGGCCTGGCGCAAGCCCAGACACCGGCGCCATCGGACGGTGCTGCTGTGGATCAAATGAAATCGGTTGTCGTCACCGGTTCGCGGATTGCGAGGCTTCAGGAGGCACTTCCTGTTACTGTTATTGATGCTTCCCAGATGGCAACCGTTGGCAGCGTCTCAGGGGATGATCTGTTCCGCTCGCTGCCACAGGCGGGGGATGTGAACTTCCAGGAAGCGCGCACCGCGGGTAATCTGAATGATGCGCGCGGTGACAATGCCTCGATCAATCTGCGCGGCGTTGGCACGGGTAACACTTTGGTGCTGGTCAACGGCCGACGTCTGATCCTGACTCCGGGAACGCAGACAGAGAACTTTGTTCCCGTGCAGACCGCCAATACGAATTCGCTGCCAATTGGCGCGGTCAGTAGAGTGGAGGTGCTGCGGGATGGAGCTGCCGCACTGTACGGGTCGGATGCTGTAGCCGGTGTTGTCAATGTGCTCACGGACACCGAGTTCAGCGGTGTCAAGCTGCTAACACGTAAAGGCCAAGCCAACGGCACGGGGGAATCCAACGTTTCCATTAAGTCCGGCATGGAAACTAGCGGCGGCGGCAATGTGCAAATGTTTCTTAGTTCCACCAAACGCTCCGCCTTAATGGCCAGCGACCGTACTTTCTCTGCCAGCGAGAACAAGGTGCCGGCAATGGCGGGTACCGATTGGGCGGGTGACACCAGTTTCGATAGCCGCTCTACCAGCTCGCCCTGGGGCTCATTCACGGCGGTTACGCCAGCGGGCGCGACGGTGCTTGTGAGTCAGGGCAAGACCGCCCTGACAACGACCGGCGCCTTCCACGTAGAGCCAACTAGCAACACCGATGGTGGTTGCTCGAGCACGGCATACAGCGGCAACCTCTGCTTGCGCAGTGGTGGTATCACGGGCACTGCAGACCGCGCTCTGCGTTACGACGAGAATCCCGATCGTTCGATTCGCGGCGGGCTCGACCGGTTGAATGCTTTTACGAGCTTTCGGCAACCGATGGGTGAGAACGAGCTGTTCGCGGAGGCCAGTGTTTACCAGGCCAAGCTCGAAGGCATGCGCGAGCAGTCAGCGCCGATCTCGAGCGCTGTGATTACGATTCCAGCTTCCAACTATTGGAACCCGTTCGGGGCGAGCACCAGCCCCAATCGTCTGGCCGACCTGACTGGCGTGCCAGCCGATGGTTTGCCGATTCGGATTACCAATTACCGCCCCGTCGATACCGGCCCACGCACCTACACGGTCTCCGATAGCATGGGCCGCGGCCTGCTGGGCATGCGCGGTGATATCGGCAAGTTCGCTTGGGAAAGTGCCTTGTCTTACGCCAGTGCCCGCACTGATGACAACACGCACAATGCGATCAGTAACACTTTGTTCCAAAAGCAGTTGGGACTCAATACCGTCAATGCCTACAACCCCTTCAATGGCGGTACGCAAGGCAACTACTCAATCGGAGACGGCGCGTCCAATCCGTATTCTTCGATCTCCCCCTTCCTCGTGGAAGTGCACCGCATTAGCACCACCTCCCTTACCACCTGGGATGGCAGATTCACCACGCCCGAGATCTTCCGTCTGGACAGTGGCAGCGTTGGTTTGGCTGCGGGCGTCGAATGGCGTCGGGAAACCTACCAGGACGATCGTGACAGTCGCCTGGACGGAACCATCAAGTACACCGATTCGGTCACTGGCCGCGTTTATGACACCGACATCATGGGGGCCAGCGCGTCGCCTGACGTCAGCGCGAGCCGTTCGGTGATCGGCGCCTATGCGGAACTTGCCGTGCCCCTGGTCAGTCCTGAAATGGCCATTCCGGCCATCCGATCGCTCGACCTGCAGATTGCCGCACGCGCCGAAAACTATTCCGACTTCGGCGGCGTGGCCAAACCCAAGGTGGCCGCACTATGGGAAGTGACGAGTGGCGTTCGTATGCGCGGTTCGTGGTCGGAGAGCTTCCGCGCGCCCAACCTGCCACAGTTCTACAGCGACGGCACATCGGTCTCGAATACGCGCACGGATTGGTCGTCCTGCCGCTTGACCGCAAGCACGTGTTCCGGAGTGTCGACCCTGGAAGTACGCGCAGGCAGCAGTGGATTGCAACCGGAGAATTCGGAGACCAATTCGGTCGGCATGGCCCTGCAGCCATTGAAGTGGCTGGGTGCGACTTTCGACTCTTGGAAAATCAAGTCCACAGGCGTCATCGGCATCCTTGGCGGCCAAAACCAGCTGATCTATGACTACTATCTGCGCCTTGCCGGCAGCTCCAACCCGAACGTGGTGCGACAGGCCCCGGTTGGAACCCAGGCCATCGGTGCCGTGGATCGCGTCAACGACAATTACTTTAATTTGGGTCCGCGCACCATCGAGGGCTGGGATGCGTCCCTCACTATGGACAGTGGCAGCACCGAACACGGGCGCTTCCGTATGAACGCGAGTGTGGCCAAGCTGGATAAGTACTACCAGTCGCCTTCAGACATCCAGCAAAAGCTGATAGAAGCGAACGCTGCCGGCAAGCTCGGTACCGGAGTAACCATCACCCAAGCGGGCGACCTCGTCGGGCAAGATGGCAACCCGCGCTGGCGTTGGGGCGCCAACTTGATTTGGGACAAGGGCCCTCTCACGATGGGCATGAGCATCAATACCGTCGGTTCTTACTTTGACACTGGCGCGGCCGTTGTGAACGGCAATACCTACGAAGTACCGAACTGGACGACGACCAATGCCTTCGCCCAGTACCGCATGCCCAAGGAAGGTAGTTGGCTCGACGGTACCGAATTCCGCATCGGTGCGCGTAACCTGTTTGATAAGGCCCCCCCGGTCACGTCCGCGAACTACGGCTTTAACGGCGCCTTGCACGATGCAGTTGGCCGATTTATTTACGTCGAAATCTCGCGCGCCCTATAGTGTCCTACACTCCTTTGGCACGCCGATATTTTTTGCTACCCAGCATCTGAGCAATGATGCGCTTAGCGGCCCGGTGAACTTGGTCCACGGCGCGGGGAGTTGCACTGGCGCAGAGCAATGTTTTGGCAAGTGTAGACTTTGACGCTTTTGATGACTGCTGGGTTGGCGCTACGCTTTTCCATAAGCGCTTCTACGGCGACAAAACGATAAAGCGAGGGAACTCGTTGAAACATCTAGTTGGTGCGTTCTTAAGGGCCTTTGTAGGGCTTGTGCTTGCGACCGCCGCTTGGGCTGAGGAGGTCACGATTACCTCGGTTGGACAGACCTCGGATGGCATGCTGGTCAAGGTCCTGATGAAAGGGATGGCGGTCGACCCGGGCTATGACTCGGGCTTGTCCGCGCAGGCATTGGGCACGCAGAAAGTGATCATTGTCGTTGTCGGGGGAAGTTCCAAGGGGCTCGGTGCCGCCGGCGTCACGCTGGATCAGGAACGATTGCGTGCCAGACTGCTGCTGCAGGAAGCCCGTAAGAGAGGCATCCGTGTGCTGCTGATGCATATCGGTGGCGCACGTCGCCGCGGCGAACTGTCCGACACCTTCATTGAAGCTACAACAGGGCTTGCCGACCGATTGATCGTCGTTGCCTCAGGCAACCTCGACGGAATCTTTACCAAGGGCCGATCACCCGGCGCGAAGTTGACCGAAGTCGAAACGCTGCGCGCAGCCGTGCCGGTCCTGGGCGCGACCCTCGAAGACTGGGGCGTGAAGTGAAATGTGGCCTCGCGTGCCAGCGCCCGACTGCGCTTGCTACGGAGAACCGCAAGGTAACCAGCGATGACTGAGGTCGACCATCTTCGGTGGCGCATGCGTCGTACGTTGGCTGTCGGCACGGTCTGCATCGTCGCCTGGGTGGCGACTCTGCAAATTAAGGGGAGTGCAGTCTTCTATTACTTGGAACGATTCGCACTGCACGACGATGGCCGCTATCTGCTGGCCTCGGCAACCACATTGGTTAGCCTAAACACTTTGCGCGCGGTCTTCCTGTATGTCGGTTGGTTTAACTTCGGCCACAGCCTGAGTCACCTGTCCAACCGATGGAGGCGTTTTTCCTGGCTGGTACCGCTGGTGGGTGTTCCGTGCTGCTACACACTGCTCTCCCAGGTTCAGGGTGGCCTGTCCTTGCATTTTGGTGCGCCCGCTGTGTTCAGCATCGTCACCGTCGTCGTCATGCAGATGACCACGCGCGAGATCAAAGGCTGGATCGCCCGGTTGGTCGTCATTGCGGTGCTGGTCTTTGCCGTCCAATGGTTAGATCTTGCTCCGATGTTGTCGGATTGGGGCTTTGGCGGCGGGGAACTGTCGTCGGCCGTCAAAGAGTTCGCCTTGGTCGCTGACTGGGGCTGGGTGCTGGACGCGCTTTCATTTGGCATGTTTTTCTCGGCGGCAGCCGGCGGCGGGGCTGCCGCCGCGCTTCTGGTCGGCGCAAGCCAACGCAATGCAAACTTGAAGAAGATCCGGGAGCGAGACCTTGAAATTACCACGCTGCGCGAGGACGCGATCCAGATCCGCAGCCACCTGGAGGTCCAGCAACTGGTCCATGATCTGGCGCGCCCCTTGACCACCATTCTGGGCTTGGCCGACGTCATCGCCGACAGCCTGCCTCCAGGCGATCTGCAGCGCTACGCCGAACGGATTTCGCGCAGTGGCGCCAATATGAACCAGATGATCAATGAATTACTCAGGGAAGAGGCGCGCCAGTGTGTTCCCGTGTCAGCGCTCTTCGAGTACGTCCTGAGCCAGGTCAGCGCTTTTGACTGGCGACATTCGGTCACCGTCTCTGCCGACGATCGGGTGCTCGCCCTGCGGATCCACATCAACCAGATCCGGCTTTCGAGAGCCATCGTCAATCTCCTGGACAATGCGAACCTGGCGGTGAGGGATTCGCCCGTGAAGGAGATACGGCTGTCGGCCATCATCGAGGGACATACCTTGCTGCTTTCAGTGACCGACAGCGGGCCTGGGTTTTCGCAGACCGCCTCGTCGCATACGCGAGGAGTCTCCGAATGGGAGTCGACCGGGTTCGGGTTGGCTTTTGTCGAGGAAGTTGCCAAAAATCACGGTGGCAACCTGCTGATCGCCAATGGTTCGGCCGGAGGGGCCGTCGTTAGTTTGCAGCTGCCGGTGACTGAAGAGGATCGATAATGCCATTTACCTTGTGCGGCCTAGACGACGACGAATCCATTCTGTGCACCCTGGAGGCCATGGCCAAGACGCAGGGTTGGATTTTCCTGGGTACGACGCGCGTCGAGCAGTGTCTGGCATGGGTCGCTCAGGAAGATATCGACATATTCCTGCTCGACTATCACATGCCAGGGGCCAACGGTCTTGACGTCCTATGTCAAATCAAAGCGATCGCGCCTGCGCTGACGGTGCTGATCCTAACCGTCGAACAGCAGCCTCGGGTCGCTGAGGAGCTTCTGGTCGCGGGCGCCGACGATTTCATCAACAAGCCGATACACCTCGCCGATTTTCTGTCCCGGATAAACCTGCACCGTAAGTTGCACTCTTCCAAGCGGAATCCCGAGAAGGGCATTTCGCGAGAGAAAATGCGGCGCATTCTGACCTACCTGAGGTCCAATGAGAGGCCCGTCGAGATCAATGAGGTGTCGCTCCAGTGCGAGATATCCTACGCCACCGCGCATCGCTATCTCGATTACCTTGTCAGGAACGGATTGGTCATTTCCGACGAACTCCCGCGCTCCGGCAAGTTGGGACGGCCAACGCACTCGTATCGGTTTCGTGGAATCACCTCCGCTGACACGCCACCCGACTGAAGCCGGGTGTAAGGCAGTAAACGCCGACACATTCTGGGCCTGGCATGCAAGACATGACCGTAGCCTTTCCCAATAGGTCGCGGTTCACCAGTACATTGCCAATCTTGCGACGCAGGTCCTTCGTTCTTAGCCCTAAGTCGCACTGAGCGCGCAGGACTGACTTGATACCACGCCATTGGCTAAGCGCACTAATTCAACAATCCGGTTTGATGCGGCCTGAGGTTCCACCCAGACGGACATAGCTTCCGCCTTGGGGCGGCCACTGTTTCGTGTAATATTCAGCCTATCCAATTCCCCACAGCCCGCATCCGGCGGTGCAAGCAATGACTGTGGCGAGGGTTTGGTTTTAGGGTCTTTTTACCATGCAAACGAGCGCCTTGCAATTTGGCCCGCTTGGCAGCCCTCCCAGCACCGAGCGTCTGCTGGGCGTCTCTGCATCCGCGCTGGCACTGGCTGCCTGTGGCGGCGGCGGCGGTGGTGGCGCGGCTTCGTCCGTCAGCACAGGCGGCGCCGCCCAAGGCCCTGTCTTCACCAACGCGCTACCCGATGCTGCCTCGGCCAGCCGCCTGATCAACCAGGCTGCTTTCGGCGGCAACCGCGCCGCTCTGGACGCCATGACCCAAAAAGGAGCGTCCGCTTGGCTCACCGAGCAAATGGATATGCCGCGCTCGCAAAGTATGACCGACTGGCTGATCGCCAAGGGCTTTGCCGACGCCACGGTGAGCGGCAATATCAATGGCGACGGTGGCTGGCCCAATGCCATGTGGTGGAAGATGTTTGCTGCGCCCGATGCAGTGCGGCAAAGGGCGGTGCTGGCATGGTCTGAAATTTTCGTCGTCTCCTCCCTTGGCCTGGGGGCGGTGACCTGGAAAAACTTCGCCCTGGCCAATTACTGGGACATACTCGAGAAGAACGCTTTTGGCAATTTCCGCAGTTTGCTAGACGCCATCACTTTGTCGTCGGCCATGGGCTCCTATCTCAATATGAAGGGCAACCAAAAGGCCAACGCCGCGCTGGGCCGCTTGCCCGATGAAAACTATGCCCGCGAGGTGATGCAGCTCTTCACCATCGGCCTGTACAACTTGCAGGCCGACGGCTCGCTGGCGCTGGACGGCAGCGGCAACCCGCAGGAAACCTACGATAACACGGACATCCAAGGTCTGGCCAAGGTGTTTACCGGATGGAATGCGTCCACCGCCACCGACCCCAGCGGGGTGCTGGCCGCAGAGGCCTACCGCCACGGCCTGCCCATGGTACTGACCAGCACGCTGCACAGCCCGGAAGAAAAGCGCTTTTTGGGCCAGCTGGTCGTCGCTAAAACGACGGTCACTGCCGAAGATGGCGCGGCCGACCTGAAGTTTGCCCTGGACGCGCTCTTTAACCACCCCAACACCCCGCCCTTCATCAGCAAGCAGCTGATCCAGCGCTTGGTCACCAGCAACCCCAGCGGCGCCTATGTGGCCCGCGTGGCGGCCGTCTTTGCCAACAATGGCGCCGGGG
>Ga0114960_10001290_pt1 | contig 20140 bp, 15 predicted proteins | sample C_130625_MF_Meta_FD_92637 | JGI IMG/M metagenome (GOLD analysis project Ga0114960, IMG submission 92637) | Freshwater microbial communities from Lake Croche, Canada to study carbon cycling - C_130625_MF_MetaG | ecosystem: Environmental > Aquatic > Freshwater > Lake | place: Lake Croche, Canada... | reverse complement strand
GGCTGTGCCGGACGCGCAGCGTTGTGGACCAATCCCCGCCCTGACCGCCGTCTTAACGACAGTAGCGCGAGGTCGGACTTACTACGCGCACCGCATTCCAGAGTCAACTGGTTTGCGGCACATGAATGGCGGGCTTTTCACAGGCCCGGCAGTCAGAACCATGGAACCGCCGAAAGTTATTCGGCAGCCTGCCGATCCGTCGGCTCCGGCAGCGCCGGGGCGGCCGGCAGGCGGGTTTTGTCGCGCTGGCTGGCCAGGGCCCGCAGACGGTTCATCACCGAGCCCGTGCCCGCCGGGATCAACCGGCCGACGATGACGTTCTCCTTCAGGCCGGCAAGCACATCGACCTTGCCGGCAGTGGCCGCTTCAGTCAGCACACGGGTCGTCTCCTGGAAGGAGGCCGCCGAGATGAAGCTGGTGGTCTGCAGCGAGGCCTTGGTAATGCCCTGCAGCACAGGCTCGGCCCGCGCTGGGCGTTCCTTGGCTTCGATCCGTCTCTCGTTCTCGATCTCGAACTCGATACGGTCCACCTGCTCCCCGATCAGATAGGTGGTATCGCCGGGCTCAACGATCTCCACCTTCTGGAGCATTTGGCGAACGATCACCTCGATGTGCTTGTCGTTGATCTTGACGCCCTGCAAGCGATAGACGTCTTGGATCTCGTTCACTAGGTAGTTCGCCAGCGCCTCGACGCCCAGGACGCGCAAGATGTCATGCGGCACCCGCGGGCCGTCGACCAGCGGATCGCCTGCCTTGACGTAGTCACCCTCCTGGACCGAGACGTGCTTGCCCTTCGGGACCAAGTATTCCCGCGGCACCGGTGGCTCATCGCCGATCTGGTCGGGCACCACGAGGATGCGGCGCTTGGCCTTGTAGTCCTTGCCGAACTCAACCCGTCCGTCGATGTCCGAAATGATGGCATGATCCTTCGGACGACGAGCCTCGAACAGTTCCGCGACGCGTGGCAGGCCGCCCGTGATATCGCGCGTCTTCGAGCTTTCGCGCGGCAAGCGCGCGAGCACGTCACCACCCTTCACCGCGCCGCCATTCTCGATGTTCAAGACGGCACCAAGCTGCATGAAGTACTGGATGGTCTGGCCATCCGCCGCCTTCAGCAGCAAGCGTGGCCGCAGGTTGGCGTTGCGAACCTTATCGGTCGTCTCGCTCACCACCTTGGCCGAGAGGCCGGTGACGCTGTCCGTCACCTCGTTGAGGGTGACGCTCTCGATCAAGTCGGCGAACTCGATGTTGCCGTCCCGCTCGGTGAGGATCGGCAGGGTGAAGGGGTCCCACTCCGCCAGTTTCTGGCCGCGAACCACCGAGGCGCCCTCATCCGTCAGCAGCCGCGCACCGTACGGAACGCGGTAGCGAGCGCGCTCGCGGCCTTGCGCGTCGGCCAGGATCAGCTCGCAGTTGCGGCTCATCACGATCGGCGCGCCGGCGCTGTTCACCACGACGGCGCGGTTGATGAGCTTCACGCTGCCGTCGGACGTCGCCTCGACAGCGGATTGCTCCGCGCCGCGCTGCGCCGCGCCACCGATATGAAAGGTCCGCATCGTCAGCTGCGTTCCCGGCTCACCGATCGACTGTGCGGCGATCACACCAACCGCCTCGCCGACATTGACCGAGGTCCCACGTGCGAGGTCGCGGCCGTAGCAGAAGCCGCAGACACCGGTGCGCGCGTCACAGGTTAAGACGGAGCGGATATAGACCTCCTCCACCCCAGCCTGCTCGATACGTTCGGCATCCGGCTCCTCGATCAGCCGATCGCGCGGCATGAGCACTTCGCCGGTCGCCGGATCAACGATCTCACGCTGTGCCGTACGGCCAAGGATGCGCTCGGCCAGCGAGGAAATCACCTCACCGCCATCCATCACCGCACGCACTGTGATGCCGCGCTCGGTGCCGCAATCAATATCGACGATGATGCAGTCCTGCGCCACGTCGACCAGCCGGCGCGTCAGGTAGCCGGAGTTTGCCGTCTTCAGAGCGGTATCCGCCAGCCCCTTGCGGGCGCCGTGCGTCGAGTTGAAGTACTCAAGGACGGTGAGGCCTTCCTTGAAGCAGTTGATGATCGGCTGTTCGATGATTTCGCCCGACGGCTTGGCCATCAGGCCACGCATGCCGGCCAGCTGGCGCATCTGCGCCGGCGACCCACGGGCGCCGGAATGCGACATCATCCAGACCGAGTTGGTCTGCTTGCCGGGCTCCTGCCGCGAGATTTCCTTCATCATCGCCTGCGCCACCTCTTCGGTGCAGCGCGACCAGGCGTCGACGACCTTGTTATAACGCTCACCGGCGGTGATCAGACCATCGAGATATTGCTGCTCGAACTCCTTCACCTCGTCCTTGGTCTTGCCGATCATCTCCGGCTTGCTGTCGGGGATCAGCATGTCGTCCTTGCCGAACGAAATGCCGGCCCGCGCCGCCTGGCGGAAGCCGAGGCCCATCAGCCGATCAGCGAAGATCACGCTCTCCTTCTGGCCGCAATGGCGGTAGACAGTGTCGATGACGTCGGAAATCGTCTTCTTGATCAGCTGGCGGTTGACCAGGCTGTAGGGCGTCCGGGGATCGAGCGGCAGCAGCGTCCCCATCATCATGCGACCAGCCGTCGTGACCACTGTCTGGTGAGTTACCGCGTCGCCGATTTCCCGCGGTGCGGGAACGCTGGCATGGACCGCCTCATGCAAGGTAATCGCGCCGGCGGCCAAGGCCTGCTCCACCTCGCCAAGGCCACGGAAGATATGCGGTCGGAAGTCGAGCGCGCTGCGTTCGGCCTCGGTCATCCCCTTGCCGCCCTTGGCGGTAGCGGAGGTGATCAAGCCTTTCACTTCTTCGACCCGGACCTGCGCTGCACGGAATTCCGGCGTCTCCAGGCTAAGATAGTAAAGACCGAGGACGATGTCCTGGCTCGGTACGATGATCGGCTTGCCGTTCGCCGGGCTGAGGATGTTGTTGGTCGACATCATCAGCACCCGCGCCTCCAGCTGGGCTTCCAGCGAGAGGGGAACGTGGACCGCCATCTGGTCGCCGTCGAAATCGGCGTTGAAGGCCGTGCAAACCAGCGGGTGCAGCTGGATCGCCTTGCCTTCAACCAAAATCGGCTCGAAGGCCTGGATGCCAAGTCGGTGCAGCGTCGGCGCCCGGTTCAGCATCACCGGATGTTCGCGGATCACCTCCTCGAGGATGTCCCAAACCTCCGGCCGCTCCTTCTCGACCATCCGCTTCGCAGCCTTGATGGTCGTGGCGTGGCCGTACTTCTCAAGCTTCGAATAAATGAAGGGCTTGAACAGCTCGAGCGCCATTTTCTTCGGCAGGCCGCACTGGTGCAGCCTCAGCTCTGGCCCGACCACGATGACCGACCGACCGGAATAATCGACGCGTTTGCCGAGCAGGTTCTGCCGGAAGCGGCCCTGCTTGCCCTTCAGCATGTCGGAGAGCGACTTCAGCGGGCGCTTATTGGCGCCGGTGATCGCCCGGCCGCGGCGGCCGTTATCGAACAACGCATCGACCGCTTCCTGCAGCATGCGCTTTTCATTGCGGACGATAATGTCCGGTGCGCGCAGCTCAATCAGCCGCTTCAGGCGGTTGTTGCGGTTGATCACCCGGCGATAAAGATCGTTGAGGTCTGAGGTGGCGAAACGGCCGCCATCCAGCGGCACCAGCGGGCGCAGCTCGGGCGGGATGACCGGGATGACCGAAAGGACCATCCATTCCGGTCGCGCGCCGCTCTCGTGGAAGGCCTCGATCAGCTTCAGGCGCTTGACCAGCTTCTTGCGCTTCGCCTCGGAGGTCGTCTCCTTCAGCTCGGCGCGCAGCCGCTCGCCTTCCTTACCGCATTCAACGCCAAGCAACATCTGCTTCACCGCCTCGGCACCAATGCCGATGGTGAAGGCATCGTCGCCGAACTCGTCGAGCTTTTGCTGATACTGGTCCTCGGTCAGCAGCTGATGCAGCTTCAGGTCCGTCAGACCCGGCTCCAGCACCACATACGACTCGAAGTACAGGACCTTCTCCAGCTCCTTCAGCGACATGTCGACCATCAGGCCGACCCGGCTCGGCAACGACTTCATGAACCAAATATGCGCGACCGGCGAAGCGAGCTCGATATGGCCCATGCGCTCCCGGCGCACCTTGGCCAGCGTCACCTCGACGCCGCACTTCTCGCAGATGATGCCACGGAACTTCATCCGCTTGTACTTGCCGCAGAGGCACTCGTAGTCCTTGATCGGTCCGAAGATGCGGGCGCAGAACAGCCCGTCCCGCTCCGGCTTGAAGGTCCGATAGTTGATCGTCTCCGGCTTCTTGATCTCGCCATAGGACCAGGAGCGGATCTGCTCCGGCGAAGCGATCGAGATCTTGATCTGGTCAAAGCTCAGCGCCTGGCCGGTCTGGCCGAGGATCTTCATCAGCTCGTTCATACGGCTTTCCTCATCGGGTCTGCCTGCCCGCCGCGGGGTTTCGCGGCGGGCAACGAAAGGGAAATCGGCTCGTCGATCAGCTCGAACGGGTCTCGAGATCGACGTTGAGGCCGAGCGACTTCAGCTCCTTCACCAGCACGTTGAAGGATTCCGGAATGCCCGCCTCGAAGTTGTCCTGATCGCGGACGATCGCTTCGTAGACCTTGGTGCGGCCGGAGACGTCGTCGGATTTCACCGTCAGCATCTCCTGCAGCGTGTAGGCCGCGCCATAGGCCTCCAGCGCCCAGACCTCCATTTCGCCGAAGCGCTGGCCACCAAACTGCGCCTTGCCGCCCAGCGGCTGCTGGGTGACGAGCGAGTAGGGGCCGATGGAGCGGGCGTGGATTTTGTCATCGACCAGATGGTGGAGCTTCAGCATGTAGATGATGCCAACCGTCACCTTGCGCTCGAAGGGCTCGCCGGTACGGCCATCCACCAGCGTCACCTGGCCCGAACTGTCGAGCCCAGCGCGCGCCAGCATGCCTTCGATATCGCCCATTCGGGCGCCGTCGAAGACCGGTGTCGCGATCGGAATGCCCTTGCGGAGGTTCTCGCCCAGCTCGATCAGCTGGTCGTCGTTCATCGGTGCGATATCGCGGTTGAAGACCTCATCGCCATAGGTCTCCTTCAAATGCGCCAATAGTTCATCGCGCATCGCGCCGGTACGGCGGTATTCCTCAACGAGGACGCCGACTTCCTTGCCGAGATTGGCGCAGGCCCAGCCCAGATGGGTCTCCAGAATCTGTCCCACGTTCATCCGGGAAGGCACGCCAAGCGGGTTCAGCACCAGATCGACCGAGGTGCCATCATCAAGGAACGGCATATCCTCGACCGGGACGACGCGAGAGACGACGCCCTTGTTGCCGTGCCGGCCGGCCATCTTATCCCCGGGCTGTAGCTTGCGCTTCACCGCGACGAAGACCTTGGCCATCTTCATCACGCCGGGCGGCAGCTCATCGCCGCGTTGCATCTTGTCAACCTTGCTCTCGAAGCGCTTCTGCAGACGCTCAATCGCCGCATCAAACTCGCGCTTCAGCGCCTCGATCTCTCCCATCGCCGCATCGTCGGACACGCCGATCTGCCGCCATGTCGCCTTGGCGAATTGGTCCAACACCTCATCGGTGATGACGGTGCCGGACTTCACGCCCTTAAAGCCGCCGGACGCCTTGCGGTTCAGCAGGCGCTCCCGCAGCCGGCTGTGGAAGCTGCGCTCCTGGATCGACTTCTCGTCGTCGCGGTCCTTGGCGAGCCGCTCGATCTCCGCGCGCTCGATCGCCATGGCGCGCTCGTCCTTGTCGACGCCCCGCCGGCTGAAAACGCGGACATCGACGATCGTGCCAGCGACGCCCGGCGGCAGCCGCAGCGACGTATCGCGGACATCGGATGCCTTCTCGCCGAAGATCGCCCGCAGCAGCTTCTCCTCCGGCGTCATCGGGCTTTCACCCTTCGGCGTCACCTTGCCGACCAGGATGTCGCCCGGCTGCACCTCGGCACCGATATAGACAATGCCCGCCTCGTCGAGGCAGCGTAGCGCTTCCTCGCCGACGTTCGGGATGTCGCGGGTGATTTCCTCCTGCCCCAGCTTCGTATCGCGGGCCATAACTTCGAATTCCTCGATGTGGATCGAGGTGAACACGTCGTCGCGCGCGATGCGCTCGCTGATCAGGATGCTGTCTTCGAAGTTGTAGCCATTCCACGGCATGAACGCGACGAGCACGTTGCGGCCAAGCGCAAGCTCGCCAAGCTCGGTAGAAGGGCCGTCGGCGATGATCTCCCCGGCGTTCACCTTGTCGCCCACCTTCACCAGCGGACGCTGGTTGATGCAGGTGCTCTGGTTGGAACGCTGGAACTTCCGCAGGCGGTAAATATCGACGCCACGGGTGGTGCCGTCATCGCCCGTTGCGCGAACGACGATGCGGGCGCCGTCGATCGAATCCACCAGGCCGTCGCGGCGGGCCACGATGGTCGCGCCGGAGTCCCGGGCCACCGCCGCTTCCATGCCCGTGCCGACCAGCGGCGCATCGGCGCGCACCAGCGGCACCGCCTGGCGCTGCATGTTCGAGCCCATGAGCGCGCGGTTGGCGTCGTCGTTCTCAAGAAACGGGATCAGCGCCGCGGCCACCGAGACGAGCTGCTTCGGGGAGACGTCGATCGCCGTTACCTCCTCCGGTTTCACCAGGCGGAAGTCTCCACCCTGGCGGACCGAGACGAGTTCGGAGCGGAAGGCGCCGGTCGTCGGATCGACATCCGCATCGGCCTGGGCGACGACCAGCTTCTCCTCCTCCATCGCCGACAGGTAGCGCGGGTCGCCGACGATCTTGCCGTCCCGTACCAGGCGATAGGGGGTCTCGATAAAGCCGTACTTGTTCACCTTGGCGAAGGTCGCCAACGAGTTGATCAGGCCGATATTCGGCCCCTCCGGCGTCTCGATCGGGCAGATGCGGCCGTAATGCGTGGGATGGACGTCGCGTACCTCGAAGCCGGCGCGTTCCCGCGTCAGGCCGCCCGGGCCGAGCGCCGATAGGCGCCGCTTATGCGTCACCTCAGAGAGCGGGTTGGTCTGATCCATAAACTGGCTGAGCTGGGAAGAGCCAAAGAACTCCCGCACCGCCGCAGCCGCCGGCTTCGCGTTGATCAAGTCGTGCGGCATGACGGTGTCGATATCGACCGATCCCATGCGCTCCTTAATCGCGCGTTCCATCCGCAGCAGGCCGACGCGGTACTGGTTCTCCATCAGCTCACCAACCGAGCGCACGCGCCGATTGCCGAGATTGTCGATGTCGTCGATCTGGCCGCGGCCGTCCTTCAGTTCGAGCAAGACCCGCATCGTGGAAACGATGTCCTGCTTGCGCAGCGTGCGGATGGTGTCGGGCACCTCCTCGGCGGAGAAGCCGAGGCGCATATTCATCTTCACCCGGCCGACCGAAGAAAGGTCATAGCGCTCGGAGTCGAAGAACAGGCCGCGGAACAGCGTCTCAGCGGTGTCCGGCGTCGGCGGCTCACCCGGGCGCATCACCCGGTAGATATCCATCAGCGCCTCATCGCGATTGGTGTTCTTATCCACCACGAGTGTATTGCGGATCCACGGCCCGACCGCCTGGTCGATCGCCAGGGTCGGCAGGCGGTCCAGCCCGAGCTCGTCGATCAGCGCGAGTTTCGGCTCAGTAAGCTCCTCGCCCGCCTCGGCCCAGATTTCGCCAGTCTCCATATTGACCAGATCCTCGGCGACGAAACGGCCAAGAAGGTCGATATGGCTGACCAGGATTTCAGTGGTGCCGGCCTCGGCAATCTTGCGGGCAGCGCGCGGGGTCATCTTGGTATCGCGTTCGGCGACCACCTGCCCGGTCTTCGCATCCACAAGCGGCTCGATCAACTTCACACCCCGAAAGGAATCCGGGTCGAAGGGACGTGACCAGCCAGTCTTGTTCCGCGCGAAAACGACGCGCCCGTAAAAAGCCGCAAGGATCTCCTCGGCATCCATCCCGCGGACCTCAGAGGGCTTCAGCGGCGTCGTCTTCTCGGCTCGGAGCCCCTCGGTCCTTACGGAATCAAGGGCGAGCAGCAACGTCGTCGCCGGCAGCTTCCGCTTGCGGTCGATGCGGACGTAACAGATGTCCTTGGCGTCAAACTCGAAATCGAGCCACGAGCCGCGATAAGGGATCACGCGAGCGGCAAAAAGATACTTCCCGCTCGAGTGCGTCTTGCCTTTGTCGTGGTCGAAAAACACGCCCGGGCTGCGATGCATCTGCGAGACGATGACGCGCTCGGTGCCATTGATGATGAAGGTGCCGTTATCCGTCATGAGCGGCATGTCGCCCATGTAAACATCCTGCTCCTTGATGTCGCGGACTGAGCGGCTGCCGGTATCTTCATCGACATCCCAAACGATCAGGCGGAGACGCACCTTCAGCGGCGCGGCGAAGGTCAGCCCTCGCTGGATGCATTCTTCGACGTCGTATTTCGGCTCTTCGAGCTCGTATTGCACGAACTCCAAACGGCCCCGCCCGGCGAAGTCATCAATCGGGAAGACCGATTTGAACACCTCCTGCAGCCCGGCATGCGCGCGGGCATCCGGCTTCACCTCCATTTGCAGGAAGGCTTCGTAAGAGGCCCGCTGCACGTCGATCAGGTTCGGCATCGGCGCCACTTCTGGCAGCTGGCCAAAGCTTTTACGGATGCGCTTGCGCCCGGTGAACGACTCGGTGATAGCGTTCATACCTGTATCGTGCCCCTCCGGCTCCGAACGAAGCCGTTCTGTCGGTCGGGCCGCCCCCAGTGGCTGGGGCCGGTTTCCCATTCGGCGCCGCGCCGTTCCATCTCGGAAGAGCAACGGCAATGCGGACGGCAACCCGAGGGTTCCCGCCCGTACGCTGTCTTATGGCCCCGGAGCGCAACTGCCCCGGGGGAATCGGCCGGGGCGACTTTACTTAACCTCGACGGTCGCCCCGTTGTCTTCCAGCACCTTCTTGATCTTCGCCGCTTCGTCCTTGGAGGCAGCCTCCTTGACGACCTTCGGCGCGCCTTCGACCAGATCCTTGGCCTCCTTCAGGCCGAGACCGGTGATGGTGCGGATCTCTTTGATGATGTTAATCTTTTTGTCACCAGCGTTGGTCAGCGTGACAGTGAACTCGGTCTGCTCCTCAACCGGCGCCGCGGCTCCGGCTGCAGGCGCGGCAGCCGCTGCGACAGCGACCGGCGCTGCAGCAGAGACGCCCCACTTTTCCTCAAGCATCTTGGAAAGCTCTGCGGCCTCCAGCACGGTGAGGCTCGAGAGCTCTTCGACCAGCTTTGCGAGATCGGTCATGTTTCTGTACCTCTTTATCTAATGGCTTGGCTTGCGATTTGCAACACCTGAGACGCCCTCGCCCCAGGCGATCGGTCTCAGGCGGCCTCGTCCCGCTTCGCATAGGCGGCGAACACCCGCGCCAGCTGCCCACCGGGGGCTTGGAGCACCCCGGCAATACGCGTCGCCGGGGTCTGCAGCAGACCCAGCAACTGCGCGCGCAGCGCATCAAGCGAGGGCAACTCGGACAGCGCCTTAACCCCTTCGAGGTTCAGCGTCTGTGGCCCGAGTGCCCCGCCCAGGATCACGAACTTGTCGTTCCCCTTGGCGAACTCCACGGCGGTCTTCGCCACGGCCACCGGATCCTTCGACCACGCAAGCGCGGTCGGACCCTTCAGCAGCGGCTTGATGCCCTGGAAGCGGGTGCCGTCGAGAGCGAGGGTGGCCAGCCGGTTTTTTGCGACCTTATACGTCGCCCCAGCGCCCCGCATGCGGCGCCGCAGATCACTCACATCCGCGACCGTCAACCCTTTGTTCTGGGCCACGAGCACGAAGGAGGTATCGGCGAACACCGAGGCAAGGTGGGCGATGAACTCGCGCTTTTCCTGGCGGTCCAAATCCCGTCTCCATCGATAACCGGCGCCTGGTGGAAGGGCGCCAGCGGTTCACACGCGCACGCCCCGGCCCCATGCCGCGGCGTGCTGGTTCGCCTGTCTGAGCCGGTACCGCCAAACCATCAGACCCCCCGGTACGGGGAGGGATGATATCCTGGCTTCCCGTCTACCGCAGGCGGGCCGGGGCCCATTAAAGCCCCCGAAGGGGCGACCGGCGGTCTCGGACAGGTTCGGGGCCAGCCAAAGGGCCAACCCCTACGCATCCCCCTTGGGGAATGAATTCCTTAAGCGGAGGCCACCAACGAGGCGAGGTCCACCTTCACGCCGGGCCCCATGGTGGAGCTGAGGGCGACCTTCTTCACATAGGTACCCTTCGCGCCAGCGGGCTTCGCCCGCTGGATCGCATCCACGAAAGCCCGGGCATTCTCCAGCAGTTTCGCCTCCTCAAAGGAAGCCTTGCCGATCCCGGCATGGATGACGCCCGCTTTCTCAGCGCGGAACTCCACCTGGCCCGCTTTGGCGGCGGTGACCGCGCCCTTGACGTCCATGGTGACGGTGCCGAGCCGCGGGTTCGGCATCAGGCCGCGCGGGCCGAGCACCTTACCCAGACGGCCCACCAGACCCATCATGTCCGGGGTCGCGATGCAGCGATCGAACTCGATCTTACCTTCCTGCACGGCGGCGGCGAGATCATCGGAGCCGACCACATCCGCCCCAGCGGCCAACGCCTCATCGGCCTTCGCGCCGCGGGCGAAGACCGCAATCCGGACCGTCTTGCCGGTGCCGTTCGGCAGGCCGACTACGCCACGCACCATCTGGTCTGCGTGCCGAGGATCAATGCCGAGGTTCATCGAAATCTCGATGGTCTCATCGAACTTGGCCTTGGCGTTCGCCTTGACCAGCGCCACCGCCTGGTCGAGCGAGATGGAGGCATCGCGGTCGAAATCGCCATAAATCGCCGTCAGGCGCTTGCCCTGCTTGGCCATCGCCTTAACCCTCCACCACCGAAAGGCCCATGGAACGGGCAGACCCGGCAAGCATGCGGACCGCCGCATCCTCGTCGTTGCAGTTCATGTCCTTCATCTTGATCTTTGCGATATCGTACAGCTGTGCCTTGGTCACGCGCCCGATCGGGCCGCCCTTGCCCGTCGTGGTCGCGCCCTTTTCGAGCTTCGCGGCCTTGAGCAGGAAATAAGTGTTCGGCGGCGTCTTGGTGATAAAGGCGAAGGTGCGATCGCTGAACGCCGTGATGACAACCGGCGTCGGGGTGCCCGGCTCCATTTGTTGCGTCGCCGCGTTGAATTCCTTCACGAACTGCATGATGTTCAGGCCACGCTGACCCAATGCGGGACCCACCGGCGGCGACGGTGTCGCCTTGCCGGCCGGAATCTGCAACTTGATGTAGCCGGCGATCTTTTTAGCCATGACCAATCCTCTGTCTATTCAGAGGCCCGCGGTACCAGCGGCCGGGCAAACCCAACCTCCCGCGTTCCTATAAAGCAGCAAGAACCGCCTCAGGACGTATCCCTGGTCGGTAAGGACACGCTCGTTAACCTAAAGGCCGGCGGGAGTCGAGAGGAAAAAGCACCACGCCGCATCCCCGGCCGCAACATGCCCCTTAAGGAGCGGCCACGATCCCGCCAAGCAGCCGGCGCATGCGGGGAATTTCCGCGGCCAACTGGGTGCGCATCCGCACCGCATCCATCTCGGCCCAGGGCACAGTTCCGCTGGCATCAAACAAGCGCCGGACCTCCGGGATGCCGAGCGCCGCGACCGCCGCCGCCGCCAGCTGCGCCACCGCCCCATCCGGCACCGCCGCCGGCACATAGATCCCGGACCAGCCATACAATTCGGCGCCGGTGACGCCGAGTTCGCCAAGCGTCGGGACATCGGGGACCACCGTCAGCCGCGCGGGGGCGTTCACCGCCAAAGCCCGCAGCTTGCCGTCCCGCACCTGCGGCAGGGCGCTGAGCGGGTATTCGAAGACCAGATCCACGCGCCCCGTCGCGACGTCGTTCAGCATTTGGGAGAAGTTGGCATAGGGGACATGGGTCAGCCGCGTGCCGCTGGCCTGCGCGAACAACAAAGCCGCCGCGTGCGGGCCGCTGCCGGTGCCCGCGGCGAAGGTCACCTTCTCCGGGTTGGCCCGGGCATGGGCGATGAGCTCAGGCAGGGTGCCGTAAGGTTGGCCAGCCCCGCACACCAGGACATTGAACGACGCCCCGATGCCTTGCACGGGTCGGAAGTCACGCTCCGCGTCGTAGGGGATGCGCGGCAGCAGCAATGGCGCGATGGCGAAGGTGGCGAAATTGCCGAAGAACATCGTGTGCCCATCAGCGGGTGCCCGCAGGCAGGCCTCGGCCGCAATGACGCCGCCGGCGCCGGGGCGGGTTTCAACCACCACCGGCTGGCCGAGCACCTCACTCATTTTCTGGGACAGCAGCCGCGCCCCGATATCAAGTACGCCGCCCGGCGGGCTCGGAATCAGCCAGGAGATGGGGCGCCAGGGGAATGCGGCCTCCGCCCCGGCAATCGCCGGCGTGGCGAGGGCGAAAGCCACAAGGCGGCGGCGCGACAGACGCATCCTGAACCCTGACCTTTGCCTGCCCCTCAGACCTTCTCGACCTGGCCGTATTCCAGCTCAACCGGGGTCGAGCGACCGAAGATCGAAACGCTGACCTTCACCCTGCCGCGTTCCTCGTCCACTTCCTCGACCGAGCCCATGAAGCTGGTGAACGGACCGTCGGCGACGCGCACCTGCTCGCCCACCTCGAAGATCACCGCCGGCTTGCGCGGTTTGTCCACGCCTTCCTTCAGTTGCGACAGCAACCGCTGGGCCTCGGCTTCGGTGATCGGGCTCGGGCGGTTTTTGCTGCCGAGGAAGCCGGTGACCTTGGGTGTATCCTTCACTAGGTGCCAGGCATCGTCAGACATGTCCATCTTCACCAGGACGTAGCCGGGGAAGAACTTCCGCTCGCTGCTGACCTTCTGGCCGCGCCGCACCTCGGTCACTTCCTCGGCCGGCACCAGCACCTCGTCAAAGGCTTCGGCTAAGCCCTTCTGTGCGGCCTGCTCCTTGATCTGCTGGGCGATCTTCTTCTCAAATCCCGAATAGACATGCACGACGTACCAGCGCTTCTCGGCCATCATCCTGTTCCTCAACCCAGCCCGAAGAGGCCACGCATGGCGAAGGCGATTATCTGATCCACGACCAGGAAGAACACCGCCGCCAGCGCCGACATGGCCAGCACCAGACCGGTGGTGATCAACGTCTCCTTGCGGCTGGGCCAGGTGACCTTCGCCACTTCGGAACGGACGTCCCGGACATACTGCGCGGGATCGAACTTGGCCAAGTCGCGTACCTATCCTCGGTTGATGGTCAGATCCGCGAGCGGCCGCCCGGATGGCGAGGCACCGGCGGCTGCCCGCGACACTTCCCTAGCAGCCGACCCCCGGCCCGGGAAAGCACCTGATGCGGTCGTGGCAGGGGCAGAGGGTCTCGAACCCCCAACCTCCGGTTTTGGAGACCGGCGCTCTAGCCAATTGAGCTATGCCCCTCGACCCCGATACGATCGGAGCCCGGCGGTATAGGTCGGCGGCCGGGCGCTGTCGAGCCATGGCGTCGGAACACCAGGGCTCCAGGCGTCGCCGGCCGTCGGCCGCTGCCTATTTCACGATCGAGGCGACGACGCCGGCGCCGACGGTGCGGCCGCCTTCGCGGATGGCGAAGCGCAGCCCCTGGTCCATGGCGATCGGTGCGATCAGCTCAACATCCATCGTGATGTTGTCGCCCGGCATCACCATCTCCACGCCTTCCGGCAGCTTCACAATCCCGGTCACATCCGTGGTCCGGAAATAAAACTGCGGCCGGTAGTTGGTGAAGAACGGCGTGTGCCGGCCGCCCTCCTCCTTCGTCAGAATATAGGCCTCAGCCTTGAAGTTGGTGTGCGGCGTGATCGAGCCAGGCGCCGCAAGCACCTGACCACGCTCCACATCCTCACGCTTCGTGCCGCGCAGCAGCGCACCGATGTTGTCGCCCGCCTGCCCGCTGTCCAACAGCTTGCGGAACATCTCAACGCCGGTGACCGTCGTCTTCACGGTATCCTTCAGGCCGACGATCTCAACTTCCTCGCCAACCTTCACAACGCCACGCTCAACGCGCCCCGTCACCACAGTGCCGCGACCGGAAATCGAAAACACATCCTCAATCGGCATCAGGAAGGGACGATCAACCGGCCGCTCAGGCTGCGGAATATAGTCATCCACCGCCTTCATCAACGCCAAGATCGCTTCCTTGCCAATCTCCGGCTGCTTGTCTTCCAGCGCACAAACCGCCGAGCCCTTGATGATCGGAATATCGTCCCCAGGAAACTGATACGACGAAAGCAGCTCGCGCACTTCCATCTCAACCAGCTCAACCAGGTCCGGATCCGCCAGATCCATCTTGTTCAAGAACACCACCAGCGCCGGAACGCCAACCTGACGCGCCAACAAAATATGCTCGCGCGTCTGCGGCATCGGGCCGTCCGCTGCCGAAACCACCAGGATCGCGCCATCCATCTGCGCCGCACCCGTAATCATGTTCTTCACATAATCCGCGTGACCAGGGCAATCCACATGCGCGTAGTGCCGCGCCGCCGTCTCGTACTCGACATGCGCCGTCGAAATCGTAATCCCGCGCGCACGCTCCTCAGGCGCCTTGTCAATCTGGTCGTACGCCGTAAACGTCGCACCACCCGACTCCGCCAAAATCTTGGTAATCGCCGCCGTCAACGACGTCTTGCCATGATCAACATGGCCAATCGTCCCGATGTTGCAATGCGGCTTGTTCCGCTCAAACTTCGCCTTCGCCATCGTCAGGGTCCGCCTTTAGCCGTCGATGAAGATGTTGCGCCGAAGACCCTGGCCGCCTCGTGGAGCGGGTGACGGGGATCGAACCCGCACAACCAGCTTGGAAGGCTGGGACTCTACCATTGAGCTACACCCGCCCAAAGCGACGCCGCCGCCAGCCACGTCAGGGACCAATGGAGGGGGTTGGATTCGAACCAACGTAGGCGCAAGCCAACGGATTTACAGTCCGTCCCCTTTAGCCACTCGGGCACCCCTCCGCAGGCTCCGGGCGTAGCCGGCCAGCGAGAGCGCGGGGGGTATCGGGCTACGCCGCGGATGTCAACGCCACTGCCGGGAAAACCCAGCCCTGGGCATCTGGCCGGCTGGCGGCAGCACCGATACGATGCAGCGCTGGCTGCCCTTTCCGGGCCGCGGCCGGCGCGCCAGGACAGGAACCGCATGACCACCGGATCGAAGCCCCTCGCCGGCCTGCTCGTCGTCTCGATGGAACAGGCGGTTGCCGCGCCCTATTGCGCCTCCCGCCTCGCCGATGCCGGCGCCCGGGTCATCAAGATCGAACGGCCGGAAGGCGATTTCGCCCGTGCTTATGATGCCGCGGCGAAGGGCCAGAGCAGCTATTTCGTCTGGCTGAACCGCGGCAAGGAAAGCCTCTGCCTCGATATCAAGAACCCCGGCGACAAGGCGCTGCTCGGGCGGCTGATCGGGCGCGCCGACGTGCTGATGCAGAACCTGGCACCCGGCGCCATGGCCCGCGCCGGCTTTGCCTCGGCTGAACTGCGTGCACGGCATCCACGGCTGATTACCGTCGATATCTCAGGCTATGGCGATGAGGGCGATTACGCGACGATGAAAGCCTATGACCTGCTGGTGCAGGCCGAAACCGGGCTGGCGGCGGTCACCGGACGCGCGGAGGGCCCGGGACGGGTCGGCGTCTCCTGCTGCGACATCGCCTGCGGCATGTACGCCCATGCCGCGGTGCTGGAAGCGCTCATCGCCCGCGGCATCACTGGCCAAGGCAAGGGCATCGCCGTCTCCCTGTTCGATGGCATGGCCGATTGGATGACCGTGCCCCTGCTCCAGTTCGAAGGTACGGGAAAGACCCCACCGCGGATCGGCCTCGCTCATCCCTCGATCTGTCCCTATGGCGCCTTCGGCACGAAGGATGGCCAGCTGGTCCTCATCGCCATCCAGAACGAGCGAGAATGGGCCAGCTTCTGCACGCATTTCATGGACGAGCCGGCCCTGCCGCAGCGGGACGGCTTCCGCGTGAACAATGACCGCGTGGCGCACCGACCCATGGTCGATGCGCATATCGCCGCGATGTTCGCCCGCCTGACACGAGAGGAAGCGGCCGCCAAACTGCGCAGCGCCAATACAGCCTATGGCTTCGTGAACGATTGCGAGGGGCTGCAGAACCATCCGGCGCTGCGGCGGGTGATGGTGGAGACGGAACAGGGCCCGATCGCCGTCGGCGCGCCGCCGGCCCGCCTTTCAGACGGGGCCCGGACGCTCGGCGCGGTCCCGGCGCTCGGCCAGCATACGGCCGCGATTCGCGCCGAATTCGCGGCCTGATTCGCTACTGCCTGAGCTTCGGCGCCGGCACCTTCACCGCCGGGCGCGGCACGGTGGTGACGGTGCTGAAGGACTGCGGCAATAGCGACGCGTTCGGCAAGGCCTCGGCCATTTCCAGGCGCAACGCGCGCCGGCCGCTCCCAGGCGCCGCATTGGTCCGCGCCGAGCGCTGCAACAGCGCATGCCCCTGGCCCGGCGGCGGCGGGAAGGGTGTGATCTCGAAGGTCAGCCGCGTCGGGGTGCCGGGAGCGGCGCCGGGACGTGGCGGCTGCATCAGCACCATCTGCACGCCGTTCCAGCGCATCACCCGCTGATCGAGCAGCTGGCCAGAGCCGTTCCAGGCTGCCACCAGCGTCTGCCGGCGCCGCTCCTCCGGCGGCACCGGACGGCCCGACTGCGCCGCGAAGGCGGAACCGACCCCGCCGCCACCGCCGGTGGCGACGGCGGCAAAGCCGCGCGGCGGGGAGGCATCGCCCTGCGGCGCGCCGGTCCAGCGTGCCAGCACATTGGCCTTATAGGGCTCGGAATGCTCGGGATTGGCCGAGTGATAATAGCCGGTCGCGGTGATCCAATCGCCGGCCTTGGCGTAAAGGCGCGTCAGGAAAAGCCCGGCATAGCGAGCATTGACCACCGGCTCAAAGGCCGCATCCAGATCCGGGAAGGCCTGCGGATGGTGATAGAGATTCACCTGCATGCAGCCGACATCGATGATCCGCACGCCCCGCTCCTGCAGGGCGCGGACCTCGGCGACTGCCTCCTCCTTCGTTGCGAAAAACTTGCCCTTGCCCTCGGCATTGATGGTCCAGGGCCAGGACCCGCCACCACGGCCGGATTCAACGCGGCCAATGGCGTGCAGCAGGCCTTGCGGCAGCCGGTGCTCATGTTCGGCAATCTCAATGGCGCGGCGACACATGCGCTCGGGCGGCACGACCACGGGTTGCGGCGGGCCGAGCGCCTCCGGCTCTTTGACCGGCTTGGCTTTCTGCTTGGGCGCTGCCTCGGCATTGGCAGTCGCCAGTGCGAGGAGCGCGGTGAGAGACAGGCCGAACAGGCGGCGCAGGCGGGGGCTAGCGATCACGGGAAAGGGGCTAACACGATGTGGCCGAGGAAGCGATAGCCGTGGCACGGGATGGTTTTTTGCTGCGCTGCGAAAAACTGCTTGCATCTCCCCTTTGATCCCCTTATGTGTTGCAGCGCAGCAAGGCGATCACTTCAATGTGCTGCATTTCTTGGACGTTTCCTCCCTAAACTTGGCGGTGCCGCAAGGCACCGCCCTTTTTTTGTTCGCGGACATTCAGGAATCGCTGAAGCCGCGCCAATCGGCAGCGGCCAGCCCACCGATCAGCCGCGCGAGATCCTGCTGTAGCGATGCCATTCGTGGCAGCCGCTCGATCCGCTGCTCATCCATATAAAGCGGTCGGGCGATTTCCACCTGCAGCGCATGCACCCCCTCGCGCGGGCGGCCGTAATGGCGCGTGACATAGCCGCCGGCATAGGGATCATTCCTTCGCACCCTGTAGCCGAGGCCCTGGAGAATCTCCTCGACCAAGCGCGTCGCCTGGGGAGCGCAAGCTGTGCCATGCGCATCACCCAGCACGAAATCCGGCGGCGCCGCGGCATGGGCGGGGTGCAGCGGCATGGAGTGGCAATCGATCAGCAGGCAATAGCCGAAGCTGTTGCGGGTTTCGGCGATCAGCGCCGCCAGGGCGGCGTGATAGGGCTGCCAGAGCGTACGGATACGCTCCTCTGCCTCGGCGAAGCTCAGCTTGCCGCGGTAGACCGGCTCGCCAGTCGCCACCACCCGGGCGATGGTGCCAAGCCCAGCGCCGACTCGCGGTGAGGCGGTGTTCACCCAATGCGGCAGCGGCCCGTCGAACATCCCCGGGTCCAGTTCCCAGGGTTCCCGGTTCACGTCGCAGAAGACGCGCGGAAAAGTCGCGGCCAGCAGCGGCGCGCCAAACTCCGGCGCGGCGGCGAACAACTCGTCGACGAAGCCGTCCTCAGACTTGCGGAGCGCCAGCGGATCGGGCCGCGCCGCAGCCACGAACTCGGGCGGATACTCCCGGCCGGAATGCGGCGAGGCGAAGACCACCGGCACCGCTTGCACGGCCGGGCGGGACAGCAGGTAGGGCGGCGCCGCCGCAGAGGCGATGATCGGGGCGGGCAGATCCATTAGGCCTATTATGGGGCGGCTTTCGGGATCCGCCACTGTCAAGCGCATCCTGTCGCCCGCGGGCAGGCTTGCCGCACCGTGCGGCAAAGGCTAGAAGCGAGGTCCCGGGGTAAGGGCGCGTAGCTCAGCGGTAGAGCACTACCTTGACACGGTAGGGGTCACAGGTTCAATCCCTGTCGCGCCCACCACGATCCTGCCGATGCCGCTGATTTTTCTAAATAGTTTAGTTACTCCTTCCAACGGGTTGGCGGCGTTCGCGGTCGCTTCGCGACGGCGCTGTCTTATGGGCAGCATCGCTTTCCTGGCCGGCTGTTCCCTTCCGGCCAATCCGGGCATCACGGACTGGGCCAATGCAGCGAGCTTGATCGTCGCCTATCCGGCCGCCGTGCCGCCCGAGGCGACAGGGCTGCGCGCCCAGCAGCAGGCGGTTGTGGCCTACCTCTTTGATCTCGGCCTGCTTAACCGCCGTTCCGCCGTGATCGGCCAGGACTCCGCCCCCTTTGAGATCCTCGCCGCGACCGCCGGCGCCTCTGATCCGACGGCAGGGGCCGCCATCGCGCAGCTCGGCGTGGCGCTGGCGACGGCGCAAGCCGGCAATCCCCGCCCGCTGGCGGCCCAGTCCGGTCCGTTCATGCTCGAGACCCCTGAGGATTTGCGGCTGGAGGCGCTGGTGCGCGCTGGCGATGCGCCGTTGCGCCAACTGCTCGGGCAGTTGGACCAGGGCATTGCCGCCCTCACCCCGCCGTCCCCGGGGCCAGCGGCCGAGTTGCACGCCGCGGCGCGCCTTGGCTACCGGTCGCTCCTGGCCAGGATCGCCGCTGTGCATGCGCTGTTGCGGGCCCAAAGCCGCCATCTCGACCAGGAAGCCGTCGGCCGGCGGCTGCGCGCCGAGGCCACCGAACTCCGCCGTGCCTTTGCCCGCCTGCCCACCGCCACGCCGCCCGCCGCGGCCCGAGGGTGAAACCGCCGATGCGTGCCCGCCGCCCTGCCCTGCTCGCCGCCCTGTTCCTGGCCGCCTGCTCCCCCCCCGACTACAGCCCGGTGCGGGATTGGACGGAGGCTGCGAGCCTTGCGGCCGATTACCGCAGCCCCGCGCTCGCCACCGGCATGCTGTCCGGCGCGCCCACCTCGGCCGAAGGCGACAGCCTGCGGGCGATGCAGGAAGCGCTGTCACTGCATCTGTCCATGCTCTCCCTGGTCGCCAGCGACGGCGTGATCCCTTATCGCACCCAGCCCTTTGCCGAACAGCTCGCCCGCCTCGCGCCGGCCGATGCGGCGGCGCAGGCGCCGATGACCTCGCTCGGCGAGCAGCTGGCCTATGCGAGCCGCGCCATGATGCAGGCGCCCCAGCTGGGCAGCCTGATCAAGAAGACTGACCCCAACGCCCAGGCGCTGATCGCCGCCATGACCGCAGCAGCGGACCGGCAAGCGAACCGCGATCGCGGCAATGCTGCCGCCCTTGCAGGCAACGCCCAGTACCGCGCCGTGCTGGCCCAGATCGCCGAGGGGCTGGCGCTGCTGGCCGCGCGTTCGGGGACGCTCAGCAAGGGTGAGAGCGCTTATTATATCCGTGCGGCCGAGCACCGTTTGCAACTGACCGACGCCGCCCTGCCGCGCCCCGCGCTGCTGCTGTCCCCGCAGCCGCCGGCGGCGGCAGCGCCCGCCCTGCCACCGCGCCGATGATCCG
>Ga0114960_10001286_pt1 | contig 20159 bp, 20 predicted proteins | sample C_130625_MF_Meta_FD_92637 | JGI IMG/M metagenome (GOLD analysis project Ga0114960, IMG submission 92637) | Freshwater microbial communities from Lake Croche, Canada to study carbon cycling - C_130625_MF_MetaG | ecosystem: Environmental > Aquatic > Freshwater > Lake | place: Lake Croche, Canada... | reverse complement strand
TGCTGGCCGTGGCCGGCGGCGCTGGCCTGGCGGCCGGTTTCAACACACCCCTGGTGGGGGCGGTGTTTGCCGCCGAAGACCTGCTCCAACGCTGGAGCACCCCGCTGCTCTGGGCCTCCCTACCGGTGGTGGTGCCGGCGGCCCTGGTGGCGGGGTTGGGCGGTGAAGCCCTGTTTGGCTATGGCCTGGTGCCGGTGCATTCCGATGAGTTCCAGCAGTTGCTGCTGGCATTACCGCTCGGTTTGATGGGGGGCTTGCTGGGGGCCCTGTTCAGCGGCCTGGTGCTCTACGCCAGCCGCCGGCTGGGGCCCTTAAGCACTGCCCGGCCCCTGGTCACCGGGCTGGGCCTCGGGGCCGCCCTGGTGCTGCTGGCCCTGATATCTGGGGGCCGTGCCTATGGGGATGGCTCCCAGGTGCTGGTGGATCTGATTGCCCGGGGGGGCAGTTTGCCGCCGGGGGAGGGGCTACGGGTGCTGCTGGCCCGGCCGCTGGGGCCGGTGCTGGCCCTGGGGGCCGGCATTCCCGGCGGTTTGATTGATCCGGCCCTCAGCATTGGCGGCGTGGCCGGCGGTTTGTTGCTGCAATCTTTTAGCGGCCAGGATCCCCTGTTGGGCATTGCCCTGGGCATGGCGGCCGGCTTGGCCGGAGCCACCCAGTTACCGATCTTTTCCACCCTGTTTGCCCTCAGGCTCTGCGGCGATCAACAGGTGCTGGCGGGGGTGTTGTTGGCCAGTGCCGTGGCGGCCATGGTGAGCCGTTCGCTGCAGCCCAGCCCGGTGTATCACGGTCTCACCGAGCTATTCCGCCAGGGCTTGGAGCCTCAGAGGGCGCCGCGGCGGTAGAAAAGGATGAAGACCACGGCGGGGCCAGCCAGGGTGATCAGGGCTAGGGCCCCAAAGTTGGCGATCAGGTGGAAATCAATGCCCATGGAAATCCGCTCAGCTACTAGCCCTTTCATTTTACGTTTACCAATGCCTACTAGCTGCCCGGGGGGGGCTTAGCCGTGATGGCTTGTCACAGCTGGAGCTGCGTTTCGGCCTGCGGTGCCTGTTGCCGGCTCGACCCAGCCCAGCGCCCCGAGGCCATCGAGGCGCTCAGCCCTGGGCAGCGCAGCACCTACCTGGCCATGGTGGGTGCCGACGGCTGGTGCATCCATTTCGACACCGGCGGCCGCCGCTGCCGCATCTATGCCGAGCGGCCAGAGTTTTGCCGGGTGGAGAAGCTGGCTGATTTGTTTGCTGTGCCCCAGCCCCAGCAGGAGGCGTTTGCGATTGCCTGTTGTAGGCAGCAGATACGTGTTGAATATGGGGGCAAAAGCAGCGAGCTCAAGCGGTTTGAACGGGCCCTCAGAACCCCCAGCCCCTGAGCCCTCCGGGGGAACAGCCGGGGCCTTACTTTTGTCCACCTTCACCACGGTGTTTCTGGCGGAGTTGGGCGATAAAACCCAGTTGGCCACCCTGTTGCTTTCGGCCCAGTCGGGGCGGCCCCTTTGGGTTTTTATTGGCTCTGCCTTGGCTTTGATTGCCTCCAGCCGGGTGGGGGTGTTGCTGGGCCGCTGGCTGGCCCAGTGGTTGCCGCCCCAGCGGCTCGAATTGTTGGCGGGCTCGCTGATGCTCGTGCTCGGCGTCGGCCTTGGCTGGCAGGCCCTCCAAAGCTTTTTCCCCTTCGCTGCCCTCTGGCATCAACCGGCCTGAGATGGACCTGTCCCCAGACCTGCTCACTGCCACCGCCTTGCCCCTGGTGGGTTCCACCTTCCTCACGGTATTTCTGGCGGAACTTGGCGATAAAACCCAGCTGGCCACGGTGGCGATCAGCGGCACCAGCAACAGACCGTTGCTGGTTTTCCTGGGCAGTGCCTCAGCCTTGGTGCTTGCCAGTTTGCTGGGGGCCCTGGCCGGCGGTTCCTTAGCCCAGCTGGTGCCCACCGAGGTGCTGCAGCTGGCCGCTGCCCTGGGCTTTGTGGTGATCGGTGGCCGCCTGGTGTGGGGTGCCCGCCGCCAGGCGGGGGAGACAAGCGAACCGCCTGCTCCCTAAAGTGCTGAATCAGGCTGTCGCTGCACCATCAGCCCGATTGGTTCCATCGAAGGCGCTTCCCCCGCATGAAATTCTCAGTTGCCGACCTGCTGGATCAGCTGCAGGCCGAATCGGCACTGCCCGTGGCGGATCTGGAGAAGAAGCTCGCGCTTAAATCCGCCAAGGATCAACAGCAACTGCAGATTGCCCTTGGGGCTTTGCAAAACCTTGGGGTGCTCAACCTCGAGGAGCAGGGGATCAGCCGCACGGATTCGGAAGAGCTGATTGAGGCGCGCTTGCGTTGCTCCAGTAAAGGTTTCTGCTTCGCCCTAAGGGAGGGCGGCGGAGAAGACATCTATATCCGCGACCACCAGTTGAACCACGCCTGGAATGGCGATCGGGTGCTGGTGAAGGTGACCCGGGAGGGGGGCCGCCGCCGTTCCCCCGAGGGGGGGGTGCAATGCATCCTCGAGCGGGCCAATACCACGGTGCTGGCCCAGGTGGAACGCCAGGGGGAAGAGCTGGTGGCGGTGCCCCTCGATGACCGGCTGCATGCGCCAATCAAACTGGCGGCTGTTGATGCAGAGCACGCCGACCGGGCCGAGGAAGCGGTGGTGGAGGTGCAACTTGACCGCTTCCCCGTGGCCCAGTTCCCCCCCCAGGGCCACGTGCGCCGCTCGCTGTCGATCCTGGGCGGGGGCCAGGCAGACCAAGAGTTATTGCTGGCCCGCCACCGCCTGTCGGCCGATGGATTCAGCGGTCGCGTCAGCTTGAAAACCCCGGCCGAAAATGGCCGCGAAGACCTAAGCGCCCTGCCCAGCCTGCTGTTGCAGGGCTGGGGGGCCAAGGAGCAGCCCGCCCTGCCGGCGGTGTCGCTGGAGCCCCTGGAGGGGGGCTATCGCCTCTGGGTGCACTCGCCGAGCGTGGGCGAACGGCTGGGGATGGACACCCCCCTGGAGCGCTGGTTGCGCCAACAGGGGGAGGCCCTTTGCCTGGGGAACAGCTGGGTGCCGCTGCTGCCGGCGGCCCTGCAGAAGGCGGCGGGGTTGGCGGTGGGTCAAACCCAGCCGGCCATCTCCGTGGCCCTGGAGCTCAGCGCTGAAGGGGAGTTGCTCCATTACCGCTTCTGCCGTTCCCTGGTGAAGCCCACGGCGCTGGTGGATGCCAAGGCCCTAGAGGCCTTTGCCGCCCGCAAACCCAAGGCCCGCACCACCCCGGTGGCCCTTAAGGCCCTGAAGGAGCAGTTGCCGCTGCTGGAGCAATTGCAGGGGTTGGTTGAATTGCTGCGCCAGCAGCGCCTGGCCGGCGGTGGCCTTGATTTAGAGCTATCGCTGCCACCCCTTGAGAGCCTGGCGGACCAGCGCCAGGGGCTGCCTGACCAGCGGCGCCAGGGCTGGGGCCTGGGCTTTGACCCCTGCTCACCGTTGGCCTGGTTGCGGGAGCTGCTGCGGCCGGCGGAGCAGGCCCTGGGTAGGCACCTGGCCGCCTTTGAGTTGCCGGCCCTGTTCCTTACCCAGGCCAGCCCTGACCCCAACGAACTCAATGACCTGGTCAAGCTGGCGGTGGGCCTAGATATCCCCCTTGAGCTCGGTGCCGATGGCAATGCCCCCGCCGCCGCTGCCTTGGCTGAGGCTTTCCTGGCCACCGACCGCGTCCGGGTGTTGCACCAGCAGCTGCGCGACACCACCCGGCCGGTGTTGATCAGTGCCCTGCCCGAGGCCAATGGCCTGGCGGCCGAACCGCTGGCCTATGCCCCCTGGTGTTGCCCTTCCCTGCACTACAGCGCCATTTGGAACCAATTGCTGTTGGTGAGCCTGCTCACCGAGGGCAAGGATCGCCCCAGCGTGCGCCACAAAACCCGCATCGACCTCAGCAGTGACAGTGGCCACGGCCAGGTGGAATGGGCCCTGCTGCCCCAGAGTCAATTGGCCCCGTTCCAGGAGGCCCTGGCCGCGGGCTTAGTCAACCGTTTAAACGCCCGCAGCCGTTTTGCCGATGAGGTGGAGGCCGATGGCCTGGCCCTGGCCCAGGCGCGGGCGGCGGAAGCCCTGGTGGGCCAAACCCTGCCCGGGGTGATCAGTGGTATCCAGAGCTATGGCTTCTTTGTGGAGCTGCCCCCCACCCAGGTGGAGGGCTTAGTGCATGTCAGTTCCCTCAAAGACGATTGGTATGAATACCGCTCTCGCCAGCACCGCCTGGTGGGCCGCAAAAACCGTCGCACCTACAAGTTGGGCGATCCGGTGGAGGTGGAGGTGCAAAAGGTGGATGTGTTGCGCCACCAGATAGATCTGGCGGTGCTGGTGGCCGAGGGCTCCCTGGCCCCAGAAACCGACCCCGATGGCACCGTTGAGGGTGAGGATGACACCTTCTAACCAGAGCACTGCTGGTCAAAACAGTGCTGAGCAGAGCACTGCTGACCGTCGCTATCCCTTGGTCTTGGCCGTTTGCGGCGCCTCGGCCCAGGTGCTGGCCCTGCGCAGTTTGCAGCTGTTGCTCGAGGCTGGCGAAGCCGTAGATCTGATCATCAGCCGCGGCGCCTTTGAGGTGTGGCGGGCAGAGCTGGGCTTGTTGCTGCCGGTGGCGCCGGCGGAGCAGGAAAAGCTGCTGCGCGAGCGTTGTGGCACCAACGCCGGCACGCTCCGCTGCTATCGCTGGAATGACCAGGCGGCGGCCCCGGCCAGTGGCAGCTATCGCACCCGCGGCATGTTGATCCTGCCGGCCACCATGGGCACCGTTGGTCGGGTGGCAGCGGGGATCGCCACCGATTTAATTGAACGCTGCGCCGATGTGCACCTCAAGGAGGCCCGCCCCCTCGTAATTGCCCCGCGGGAAATGCCCTGGAACCTCATCCACCTGCGTAATCTCACCGCCCTGGCGGAGGCGGGGGCCAGGATTGCCCCGCCGATCCCCGCCTGGTACCACCAACCGGAAAGCCTTGGCGACATGGTGGATTTCCTGGTGGCGCGCACCCTCGATCTGTTTGGTTATGAGCTGGGCGAGCTGCGCCGTTGGCAGGGGCCCATTGGCAGCCCCCAGCGGCCCGTGGCCGGTGCCCAGCGGCCATGAGGGGGCTGTTGCTGCTGCCTTTGCTTTTGCCCCTCGGGGCGGCCCTGGTGGTGGGGCTGTTAAACCTCTCCACCCCGGCCCGGCTGCGCCTGTTGCTCTGGACTAGCCCCTCCCTTTCCCTGGGGAGCTGGCTCATCCTTGGGGCGGGCTCTGGCGCTTTGGTGGGCAGTGCCGCCAGCCTGCTGGCGGTGGGGGCAGCTGGGGCCGCCGCCCGGCGCCAGCCAGCGGATTGGGCTTCTGAACCTCAAACCCGCAGCCGCCCCCAAAGGGATGCCCCCGGCGGCCCCCAGCCAGAAGCTCAGGCCCCCACCCAGAACCCAGCCCAGGCCCCAGCTCAGGCCAAGGCTGCCAATCCCTTTAGCTCGATCCCCTGGCCCGCCCGGGACCCCCAGGAGCCAGCCCCCACCGTGTCTGTGCCCTTTCGGGTGGTGCAACGCCCCCAGCCACCGGCGGCGGCCAGCACCGCCGCTACCCCAGCACCAGCGCCAGCTTCAGCCCCAGCTTCTGCCGGTGGTGACTGGGATGAAACCCCAAATGAGGACTGGTAAGGCCCGCTCCCCTGGGCCCAGGGGTTGACTTAGTTTGCTTTCAGTAGCTCCAGTGCTGTGACCGATTCGGCCCCCAGTCCTGTCACCCCCAGCCCCGCCACCCCCAGCGCTGCCACCGCTAAGCCCGTACCCGAGAAGGCCGCCCCAGCGCCGAAGCCGGAGGAAAAACCCTTCGCTGAGTTCATCCCCCAACTTTTCCTGCCGGCCCTTGCCAAGGAAATTCAGAGCTATGGGGGACCAGCCCCTGAGTTGCGGCTGGAGCAGGGCCAGATGCCGGTGGTGGGGGAGCCCTGCTGGCAGGTGGTGGGTCAATTGCCCGGGGAGCACCGCTTCTGGGTTTGTTTCACCACAGACAACATCCAATCCCCAAAAACGATTGCGGTGGCTGAGGCCGGCGCTAACCCCAGCCTGCTGGAGTCATTTCTGATCGATGAGAAGAAAACCACCCTGGCGCTGCTGGTGAGCCGCACGGTGCAGCGGCTCAATGGTCAGAAATGGCTTGGACCCAACTGAGCACTGCGCCCCCTACGATTGATGGCTAATCAACCGCCCCTTCCGGATGGTTCCCCCCAGCGCTGCCCTAGCCGATGCCCCCAGCCCCGCAGGGCCCTCGGCATTTAAGGAGCCGGTGAAGGACACGATCCTCACCCCCCGCTTCTACACCACGGATTTCGAGGCGATGGCCGCCATGGATCTGCGGCCCAATGAGGTGGAGCTGGAGGCCATCTGTGAGGAATTCCGTAAGGATTACAACCGCCATCATTTCGTGCGCGATAGCGCCTTTGAGGGGGCTGCAGAAAAGCTTGACCCTGATACCCGCCGGGTATTTGTTGAGTTCCTTGAGCAGAGCTGCACCTCAGAATTTTCTGGGTTCCTGCTTTACAAAGAACTGAGCCGGCGGATTAAAAACCGCAACCCTTTACTGGCTGAGTGCTTTGCCCACATGGCCCGGGATGAGGCCCGCCATGCGGGTTTCCTCAACAAGGCGATGGGAGATTTCGGCCTGCAGTTGGACCTGGGCTTCCTTACCGCCAACAAGGCCTACACCTACTTCAAGCCAAAATTCATTTTTTACGCCACCTATCTCTCCGAGAAGATTGGCTACTGGCGCTACATAGCCATCTATCGCCATCTCGAACAAAATCCTGAAAGCAAGATCTTCCCGATCTTTAATTTCTTTGAAAACTGGTGCCAAGACGAGAACCGCCACGGCGATTTCTTTGATGCCTTGATGAAGGCCCAGCCCGACACAGTGCGCGGCTTCCAAGCCCGTCTTTGGTGCCGATTCTTCCTGTTGGCCGTGTTCGCCACGATGTATGTGCGAGATGTGGCCCGTAAGGAATTCTATGGGGCCCTTGGCCTTGATGCCCGCGAATACGACAAGTATGTAATCGCTAAAACCAACGAAACTTCCGCCCGGGTATTCCCTGTGGTGCTCAATGTGGAGCATCCCAAGTTCTATGAGCGCCTCGAGCGCATCGTGGGCCACAACACCGCCCTGCAGGCGGCAGTGGATTCCGATGCCCCCGCCCCGTTGAAACTGATCCGTAAGTTGCCCCACTGGGTGGGCAATGGCCTGGAGATGGCCAAGCTCTTCTTAATGGCCCCCATCCGCAGTGAAAAGTTCCAGCCGGTGATTCGTTGAGTGGTGCTTTCATTCGTTGATTCCCTCTGGCGGGCCCGGCTCGAGCCCTTGCTCGCCGCTGGTTGTGCCGCCGGTGCCGACCTGGTGGAAGTGTTTTTGGAGCGCTCCGATCGGCTCGGGGTGCTGGCTGAACAGGAAAGGGTCACCAGCGTTAGCCCCTCCTTCGGCAGTGGCGCCGGCATCCGCGTGTTCCGTGGCAAGGCCGATGGCTACCGCGATGGCTTTGTGAGCACCACCGATCTCAGTGAGGCCGGTCTGCTCAGCGCCCTAGACCAAGCCCTAGGCATGCTCGGCCTCAACCGCCCCGCTGGGGCTAGCCCCCGGGCCCTGGTCCCCCAGTTCGCCGGCCTGCCAGAGCTGCGGGATTTTGGCCAGGGCAAAGCCGATTGGCTGGCCGCCTGCCCCGGGGTGGCCGAAACCGCCGAGCGGCTGCTCCAAGGCACCGATCGCCTCAGCGTCCATGGCCGCCACCTGCAATCCCGGCGGGGTAGCTACTCCCGCGACTGGCAGGAGGTGCTGGTGGCCGCCAGCGATGGCACCTTCAGCCGCGACCTGCGCTTGCACCAAACCCTCGGCCTCAGTGTGCTGGCGGCCGACGGCGAGCACCGTTCCAGCGTTGCCCGCCGCTTTGGCAGCTCCGATAACCCCGAAGACCTGCGCCAGTGGGATGCCGATGCCGCCGCCAGCGACATCGCCGCCAGCAGCGCCACCATGCTCTATGCCGATTTCATTGAGGCCGGCACCTATCCGGTGGTGTTGGCCAACCGCTTTGGTGGCGTGATCTTCCACGAGGCCTGTGGGCACCTGTTGGAAACCACCCAGCTGGAGCGCGGCACCTCCCCCTTTGCCCACAAGCTGGGCGAAGACATTGCCCATGGGGCGGTTACCGCTGTGGATGAGGGGCTTTCCAGCCAATCCTTTGGCAGCTTGGCCATGGATGACGAGGGGCTCGAACCCCAACGCACCACCCTGATTGAAAACGGCAAACTGAAGGCCTTCCTCTCCGATCGGGCCGGTGAATTGCGCACGGGCCATGCCCGCACCGGCAGCGGCCGGCGCCAGGGCCATGGTTTTGCCGCCGCCAGCCGCATGCGCAACACCTTCATTGCCGCCGGTCCCCATAGCCCAGCCGACCTGATTGCTTCCATCGACCAGGGCATCTATTGCAAGGTGATGGGCGGCGGCAGCGTTGGTCCCACCGGTCAGTTCAATTTCTCCGTGGAGGAGGGCTACCTGATCGAAAACGGCCAGCTGGGTAAACCGGTGAAGGGGGCCACGTTGATTGGTGATGCCGAAACCGTGATGCCCCGCATCTCGATGTGTGCCAACGACCTCGAACTGGCGGCTGGTTTCTGCGGTTCCGTGAGCGGCAGCATCTATGTGACCGTCGGTCAGCCCCACATCAAGGTGGATTCGATCACCGTAGGGGGCCGCTGAGATGCTTGATACCCAGCACCTTTACGACACCATGGATCGGCTGGCCCGCCAGGAGGGCATCAGCCAATGGGACCTGGGCGCCGCCTGCGGCACCGACCTTTCGGTGCAGGTGGACCGGGGCGAAGCCAAGCAGCTCAAGGGGGCCCAACGCAGTGCCGTAACCGTGCGGGCCTGGAACGCTGAGGGCCGGGTGGGGATCACCAGTTGCACCGACTTCTCCGATGCCGGCTTGGCCTTAGCCCTGGCCGGTGCCCGCGATGCCAGCGCCTTTGGGGACCTGGAGGAACCCCCCGCCCTCTCGCCCCGCTCCACCGAGCCCACGGCACCGCTGGAACGGCCCTGGTTGCCGCTGCAGCCGATCCAGGGAATGCTCAGCACCCTGTTGGCGGCCGAACGCCAACTGCTGGATTGCCATGGGGCCATTGGCACCGTCCCCTACAACGGCCTTTCCGAGCGCAATGGCGAACGGGTCTATGTGAACAGCCTCGGCGCCCAGCGGCACCAGAGCAGCAGTTCCGCCTCCCTTTATCTCTATGCCCGGGCCGAGCAAACCGGCCGCAAACCCCGCAGCGCCGGCGCCGTGCGCTTGGCCTACGGCTCCAGGGAGCTCGATGTGGAAGGTTGCATCGCCGAGGCCGCCGAATTAACGATCAGCCACCTCGACTACGCCCCCATCGACACGGGCCGTTACACCTGTGTATTTAGCCCTGAGGCTTTTCTTGATTTGATTGCTGCCTTCAGCAATATCTTCAATGCCCGTTCGGTGCTCGATGGCCTGAGCCTCTCCAAACGCGATTCCCTGGGAGAGTTGCTGGCGGTGCCTTTCCTCAGCCTCTGGGATGACCCGCGCCACCCCGGCAGCCTTGGTGCTTCGGCCTTTGATGGGGAGGGCACCCCCACCGCCCGGCTGCCCCTGATCGAAGCGGGCCACCTGGCCAATTTCCTGCACAGCGAAGCCACTGCCCGCCAGTTTGGGGTGGCCCCCACCGGCCATGCGGGCATGGGGGCGAAGGTGTCCGTGGGACCCGATTGGTTTGTGATCGGTGCCACCCCCGGGGCCGGCGCTGGCGACAGCTCCCTTGATCGCCATAGCGCCGATGGGGTGGTGTGGATTGATTCGCTTTCGGCCCTCCATGCCGGCGTTAAGGCCAGCCAGGGTTCCTTTTCCCTGCCCTTTGATGGCTGGTTGCTTAAGGGCGGTGAACGGCGCTCCATCGAAGCCGCCACCGTGGCCGGTGACATCCGCACGGTGCTGCGCTCGATCCTTGCCCTGGAGGGGGAAGCGAAGCTCACCCCCGATGGTCTTTGCCCCCATGTGTGGGTGGAGGGGCTCTCAATCACCGGCGAGGCCTAGTGCGGGTTTTGTTTTGGGGCACGCCCGCCTACGCGGTGCCCAGCCTCAATGCCCTGGTGGCCGCTGGCCATCGGCTAGTGGGGGTGGTGACCCAGCCCGACCGGCGCCGGGGCCGTGGTGGGACCCTGGTGCCCTCAGCGGTGAAAGCCCGGGCCCTGGAGTTGCAGGCGGCACTGGGCCAAGCGATTCCCGTGTTTACCCCCGAACGGATCCGCCGGGAGCCCGCCACCCAGCAGGCCCTTGCCGAGCTAGGGGCTGATGTGAGTGTGGTGGTGGCCTTTGGCCAATTGCTGCCGCCGGAGGTGTTGGCCCAGCCCGCCTATGGCTGTTGGAATGGCCACGGCTCCCTGCTGCCCCGCTGGCGCGGCGCCGCCCCAATCCAGTGGAGCTTGATCGAAGGCGATGGCGAAACCGGGGTGGGGATCATGGCCATGGAGGCCGGGCTCGACACCGGGCCGGTGCTGCTGGAGCGGTCCCTGGCCATGGGCCTGCTGGAAAACGCCGGCCAGTTGGCGGAGCGCCTCAGTGGGCTTACGGCTGAATTGCTGGTGGAGGCCCTGCCCTTGATCGAAGCTGCCGGCCCTGGACCCCAGCAAGAACGCTTGACCCGCCTGGGGCTGGAGCCCCAGCCCAGCGAGGGCATGACCCTGGCCCGGCTACTTACCAAAGACGACTTTCTGGTGGATTGGCAGCAGCCGGCCCTGGCGATCCATCGCCGGGTCATGGGCCTCTACCCCGGGGCCCACTGCCAGTGGCAGGGCAAGCGCTTAAAGCTGCTGGCCACGGAGCCGTTGGTGCAACGGCTGGCGGCGCAACTCAGTGGCGAGGCGGCGGCCCTCAGTGGGCGGCCTTGGCCAAAGGCGGAGCCCGGTTCGGTGCTGGAGAGGGTCAAGGGGGTTGGCTTGGTGCTAGCCACCGGCGGTTGCCCCCTGTTACTGCGCAGCGCCCAGCTGGAGGGCAAGGCCGCGGCGGGGGGCCCTGAATTGCTGCAGCAGCTCAGGGCGCAGGATCAATAGCAGGCGTCCCCAGGCCAGGCAGCGGGCAATGCTCATCACCCCTAGGCCGATGCAAAGAGGGCAGTGCAGTGGTCCCATCTTCACCTCCCGGAAACTTCATCATGGCCCCGCCGCCAGACAGCCAATAGCCTGTTATACAGAACGTCTAACACAAGGGGCCCATGGTGATAGGCGTGCGGGTGGAGCCGGAGCTTGAGCAGCGGCTGGATTTAGTGGCGCGCAGCTTGGGCAAGAGTCGTAGCGCCTGTGTGCGTGAGGCGATTCGGCTGTACGTGCAGTACTTCGCCGATGACGCCGAAGCCAAGCGTCAGTCAGCTCTGATTCAGGCCCAGGGCGATGGCACCCATTGGAGCGAACAGCTGCCCGATTGGAGCGATTGGACCGCATGACCGCTTTGGGTTTGTGCCGGGGCGCTGTGGTGACGGTGGCCAGCCCTGGGGTGTATTCCGGTAAACCGCGGCCGGCGGTAGTGGTGCAGGCCAACCGCTGGCTGCAAGGGCATCCCAGCGTGACCCTCTGCCCGCTAACGAGCAGTCTTGTTGATGCGCCACTGCTGCGGATTCCGGTGCCAACCAGTGGGCAGAACGGTCTGCGCAAGCCATCGCAGCTGATGGTGGACAAACTATTTACTGTGCCCAGTTCAGCCATCGGCAGTTTGGTGGGTGCCCTGGAGGCCAGCATCCTTAGGGAGCTAGATCTGGCGCTGCGCAGCTGGCTGGAACTCGGTTGAAGCCATCAATTCAGGGATTTACTTCCTCCGGTTTGGCAACTTTGCGGGAGAAGCCCCACACAAACAGCAAGCCAACCACCGCCAGTAGGCCCCATTCCGGCAATTCCAGCGAAGGCCAGATCACCCGCAGCAGTAGCTGCAAACCCACCAGGCCCACGGCTAAATAACCGGCGGATTCCAATAATTCATATACCTGCAGCAGTCGAATAAATAGGCCTGAGGTGAGCCTTAGGGCAATTACGCCGATCACGCCGCCGCTGATCACCAGGCCGAGCCTGTCACTCACCGCCACGGCCGCCGCCACGCTGTCGAGCGAAAAGGCCAGGTCGGTGAGGGCAATGGTGCCAGCGGTGAGTAGCAGTGACCGCTGGGCTTTGGCCTTTTCCTGGGCTGCGGCTTCGCCGTTACCGGTTACGGCTGCTCCGCTGGCGCTAGGGGCTTCCCCGTGGTTTTCCTCACCTTTGAGGAAATGGTTGGCGCAAAGCCAGAGCAGGTAGGCGGCACCCGCCGCCATCAGGGGCCGGAAGCCCAGCACCCAACGGGCCGCAAGGATTAGGCCAATCCTGAACACCAGGGCGAAGATCAAGCCCAGGTTTAGGGCTCGCTTTTGTTCCTCTGGGCTGTTTAGCCCCCGGGCGATCGCCGCCAGGGCAATGGCGTTATCGGCGGAGAGCACCACCTCCAGGCCCACCAGCACCGGCAACAGCAGCAGCACCTCGTGCCACTGGTCTGCGGCGCTGATCAGCGGGGTAAGCGATGGGATTGAACTTGCTTCCATGGGGCCAGAGCTGCTGGTACGGGCTCTGGGGCCAAAAGGTCAAATCAGCTTAGGAAGGGCCCGCGAGGAAATGGGCCGCCTAGAACCTGGCCTCCGGGGACCTGGCCACCTAGAACTGCTGCTTAGCTCCAGCTCCCCTTGGCCGCTGCCCCCCAATCCCCCGCCCCTGCCACCCAGGTGGAGTTGCTCCATGCCGATGGCCAGCGGGTAATTGTGCGAGTGAGCCGCAGCCACAAGGCCGTAACAATCGCCGCCCTGGGCGAGGCGGCGGGGGCGGAGGAGGCCGAAGACCGGGCCCGCCAGCGGCTGCAGCAACGGCTTAACGCAGCTCCGCCCCCAGCAATCAACCAAGTTCCAGCCCCAGCCGCAGCCGTAGCCGAAGCACCCCAGCAATCGGCAGCACCCGCAGAAACCTTGCTCCCACCATTACCCGATCTCTCCCCTGGTCCCCCAGCAGAGCTCCCGTTAGAGCCGCCCCCCGAACCCGACGACTGGAGCGAAGAACTGACCGCCGTAGACATGGAAATGCAACGGCTGGGCTGGGATCGCGACCAGGAGGGCTTGTTTCTGGAGCGGGCCTTTGGCCACCCCAGCCGCAGCCGTTTGGTTACCTATGCCGACCTGGTGGCCCACCTAAAGGCCCTGCGGCTGTTGGAGCCGGCGGCGGATCCGGCCACGGCGGCCCTGCCCCTGCGCCGTCCAGACCTGCTGGGCCATAGCGACAGCCTGTTGGAGCAGCTGCATTGGGGGCCGGCCGAGGGCCGGGCCTTCCTGGAGGAGCACTTTTCCCTGGCCAGCCGCCAACAGCTCAGCGACGACCAGTTGTGGCGCTTTAACCAGCTATTGCAGGAACGGCTGGCCAACTGAGGGCCGCCCCAGGCGCTCGCTTGCGAAGATCAGGGGCTGTTTCGCTGATCCCAATGCCCCTTACCGCCCTGGTGCGCCAGCTGGAGCAGGTGCCCCTCACCGGGGAGGTGCTGGAACGGGCTAGCCGCAGCGAGCGCCTCCGGCTGCAGGGGGCCAGCCGTGCCGCCAGGGCCCTGGTGAGCACTGCCCTGGCCCGGCTCCAGGGCAGCCCGCTGCTGGTGGTGGTGCCCACCCTGGAGGAGGCCGGCCGCTGGACAGCCCTGCTGGAACTGATGGGTTGGCCCAGTGCCCAGCTCTATCCCACCAGTGAGGGTTCCCCCTACGAAGGTTTTGATCCCACCAGCGAAATCACCTGGGGGCAGCTGCAGGTATTAAGTGAATTACTGGCCGTGGATGGCCAGGGCCAACGCAGCTGGCGCGGGGCGATCGTTGCCACCGAACGGGCGTTGCAGCCCCACCTGCCGCCGCCGCCGGTGCTGGAGGCCCAGTGCCTCAGCCTTAAGAAAGGGGCCACGGTGAACCTGGAGGCCCTGGGCGAAACCCTGGCGCGGCTGGGCTACGAACGGGTGAGCACCATTGAGCAGGAGGGCACCTGGAGCCGCCGCGGCGACATCGTGGACCTCTTCCCGGTGAGTGCTGAACTGCCGGTGCGGCTCGAGTTCTTTGGCGAAGAACTGGAGAAATTGCGGGAATTTGACCCCGCCACCCAGCGGTCCCTGGATGCGGTGGAGCTGGTGCGGCTCACCCCCACCAGCTACGGGCCCCTGGTGGCGGAGGCCCTGCGCCAGCTACTGCCTGAGGGCCTTGAGCAACTGCTCAGCGCCGAGGCCCTCGAGCAGTTGCTGGCCGGCGGCAGCCCGGAGGGGATGCGGCGCCTGATGGGACTGGCCTGGGAAACGCCCAGTTGCCTGGTGGATTTCCTGCCGGCCGACACCCTGGTGGCGATCGATGAACGGCGCCAGCTGGTGGCCCATGGCCAGCAATGGCTCGACCATGCGGCCCAGCACCATGCCGATGAATTTGGAGCCTTACTGGCGGCCGATGGTTCGCCGTTGTTGCCGGCCAGCCTGCATCGCCCGATGGCGGCGGCCCTGGGCCTGGTGCAGCCCTTCCTGGGGATCGACCTGGCGGAACTGGCCGAAACCGACCAGCACCCCAACAGCTTTGACCTGGCCAGCCGGCCGGTGCCCGCCTACCCCAACCAGTTCGGCAAACTCGCCGCCCTGGTGAAGGGTCACCAGCAGGAAAAGGCCCGGGTGTGGCTGCTTTCGGCCCAGCCCTCCCGGGCGGTGGCGCTGCTGGAGGAGCACGACTGTGTGGCGCGCTTTGTGCCCAACCCCCACGATTTCCCAGCCATTGATCGCCTGATCGAGCAGCACACGCCGATCGCCCTGAAAACCAAGGGCAGCGCCGAATTGGAGGGGCTGCTGCTGCCCGCCTGGCGGCTGGTGTTGATCACCGACCGGGAGTTCTTTGGTCAGCACAACCTGGTGGCCAGTGGTTATGTGCGCCGGCGCCGGCGGGCCGCCAGCCGCACGGTGGATCCGAATCGCATGCAGCCCGGTGATTTTGTGGTGCATCGCAACCACGGCATCGGTCGTTTTCTAAAGCTGGAGAAACTCGCCATCGCCGGTGAGGCCCGCGATTACCTGGTGGTGCAATACGCCGATGGGCTGTTGCGGGTGGCCGCCGACCAATTGGGCAGCCTCGGCCGTTTTCGGGCCAGCACCGATGCGCCGCCGGAACTCAACCGCATGGGCGGCGTCGCCTGGACCAAGGCCAAGGAGCGGGCCCGCAAGGCCGTGCGCAAGGTGGCCCTCGACCTGGTGAAGCTCTACGCCGAACGCCATGAATCCCCAGGCCATGCCTTCCCCCCCGATGGTCCCTGGCAGCTGGAGCTGGAGGATTCCTTCCCCTACGAGCCCACCCCCGACCAGGTGAAGGCGATCGCCGATGTAAAGCGCGACATGGAATCGCCCAGGCCCATGGACCGCCTGGTGTGTGGGGATGTGGGCTTTGGCAAAACGGAGGTGGCGATCCGGGCGGTGTTTAAGGCGGTAACGGCTGGCAAGCAATGTGCGCTGCTGGCCCCCACCACGGTGCTGGCCCAGCAGCACTGGCGCACCCTTTCCGAACGCTTTGCCCCCTATCCGCTCAAGGTGGCCCTCCTGAATCGCTTCCGCACCACGGCGGAACGCAAGGTGATCCTGGAGGGCCTGGCCGCCGGGTCCATTGATGTGGTAGTTGGCACCCATCAATTGCTCGGCAAGGGCACGGGTTTTAAACAGCTCGGCCTGTTGGTGGTGGATGAGGAGCAGCGTTTTGGGGTGCAGCAAAAGGAAAAGATCAAGTTGCTGCGCAAGGACGTGGATGTGCTCACCCTCAGCGCCACCCCCATCCCCCGCACCCTTTACATGAGCCTCTCCGGCGTGCGGGAGATGAGCCTGATTACTACGCCGCCCCCCCTGCGCCGGCCGATCAAAACCCACCTGGCCAACCTCGATGAGGAGGCCGTGCGCAGTTCGATTCGCCAGGAGCTAGACCGCGGCGGCCAGGTGTTCTATGTGGTGCCGCGGGTGGAGGGCATTGAGGAGGTGGCCGGTCAATTGCGCCAGATGTTGCCGGGCCTGCGCCTGCTGGTGGCCCACGGCCAGATGCCGGAGGGGGAATTGGAATCGGCGATGGTGGCCTTCAATGCCGGCGAGGCCGACGTGATGCTTTGCACCACGATTATCGAAAGCGGCCTTGATATCCCAAGGGTCAACACGATCCTGGTGGAGGACGCCCAGAAGTTTGGTTTGGCGCAGTTGTATCAACTGCGCGGTCGGGTGGGGCGCAGCGGCATCCAGGCCCATGCCTGGTTGTTTTATCCCGGCGATGCCTCCCTCAGTGAGGCGGCCCGCCAACGCCTACGGGCAATTCAGGAATTTGCCCAGCTGGGCAGTGGTTACCAATTGGCCATGCGCGACATGGAGATCCGTGGGGTGGGCAACCTGCTGGGGATGGAACAGAGCGGCCAGATGGAAACCATCGGCTTTGATCTCTACATGGAGATGCTCCAGGAGGAGCTGGCGGAGATTCGAGGCCAAGACATCCCCGCGGTGGACGACACCCAGGTGGATCTGCCGGTGACCGCCTTCATCCCCGCCGATTGGATCACCGAAGCCGACGAAAAAATGGCCGCCTACCGGGCCGCGGCCGATTGCACTGGCAAGGAGTCGCTGCTGCAGCTGGCCACGGATTGGGTGGATCGCTACGGGGCCCTGCCGGCGCCGGTGCAGTCGCTGCTGCAGGTGATGGAACTGAAGCTCTTGGCCAAACGCTGTGGCTTTTCGCGCATCAAGGCGGAGAAACCCAACCTGGTGCTCGATACCCCCATGGAGGAACCCGCCTTCCGGCGCCTGCGCCAGGGCCTGCCCAGCCATCTCCATGGCCGCTTGGTGTACCAGGCCGGCAGTGGCAGCACCGCCAAGGTGTCGGCCCGCGGTTTGGGCGTATTGCCCGCCGATAAACAACTGGAGGGGCTAATGGAATGGCTGCAGGCGATGGCTGCCCACCTGCCGGAGCAAGCGACGGCCTCTCAGGAAGGCAATATTTCTTTATAGTGCTTAGAACTGATTGGTCCCAATGCTCGAGATAGTTGACCTAGGGGATGGCCTTGGGGCTGTGCTTGAGCTGGGTGAGAGCAGCGGCAGCCTCGGCTTGATCCTGGGTTTGAGCGTTGTTGCCTGCCTCTGTGGGTTTGCCCTGTGGCGGCAAGACAGCAGCAATGATGACGACGACTCCAGCCCCGGAGGGGGGCTGATGCAGCCTGTCGCCTAGTTGTTGTTCAGGGCCTGGGTCTTTTTATCTGGGTCGTAGGTAACGGCAGGGGCGCCGCTGGCACCAGCCAGCTGCTTGCTCAAGGTGGTTTCCGCCACCCGGTACTGGGGATCACTTTTGGTGCCGAGCTGATCAAATTTCAGGCTCTTGGCGTCCTCTTCGCTCAGTTTTGAAACCACGTCGGGCTGGATGCCGTGCTTGTGGATGTCGCGGCCGCTGGGGGTGAGGTATTTGGCAATCGTTACGGTCATGCCGGAGCCATCGGAGAGGCCCCGCACCGATTGCACCAGCCCCTTGCCAAAGGTTTTCTGACCCACCAACACCGCCCGCTTGTTGTCTTGCAGGGCGCCGGAGAGGATCTCCGAGGCACTGGCAGAGCCCTCATTCACCAGCACCACCATGGGCGCCTTGGTGAGGGCCCGGCCGCTGGCCCGTTTGATGTCTTGCACCCCATCGCGGGTGCGGGTGGAAACGATTACGCCGTCATCCAATAGTTGGCGGGCGATTTCCACACTGGCCATCAGCAGACCGCCGGGGTTGCTGCGCAGATCAAGCACATAGCCCTGGGCACCCTTGCCCTCCAATTCTTTGATCGCATTGCGCATGTCCTTGGCCGCATTGGCGTTGAACTGCTTCAGCCGGATATAGCCCACCTTCAGGCCATCGCTGCCGATGTTTAGGCGGCTATCAACGGCATGCAGTTCAATGCGATCCCGGATTAGATCCACACTTATCAGTTGGTTTTTGCCGCGGCGCAGCTGGATGTTTACCTTGGTGCCCACCGGCCCGCGGATAAGTTTTACCGCGTCTTCGGTGCTCATCCCCTTAGTGCTTTTGCCATTGATCTGGGTGATCACATCCTTGGGCTGCACATCGGCCCTGGAGGCGGGGGAACCATCGATTGGTGAAACCACCATCAGTTCCTTTGTGTCTTTATCCAGGCTCAGCTGAATGCCCACGCCGGAGAGTTCCCCAGACGTGTCGATCTGCATTTCCTTGAATTCCCGTGGATCTAGGAAGCGGGTGTAGGGATCATCAAGGGTGCCCAGCATGCCCCGGATTGCCTCGTAGGCATCCTTGGTGTTGCCATAGCTGCGCGCCAGCACATCCCTTCGCAACTTGCGCCAGGTTTCTTCGCTGTATTTGCCGGTGGTGTCTAGGTAATCGCGGAAAACAATCTGCCAGGCCTCATCCATTACCTCCTTGGGGCTGTCGGAAATGATCGCGGCGGTGCTGCTGCCCACCATCAAGTCACTGCCCAGGATTACCGCCCCGGAAAAGGTGCCGGCCCCAGCCAAAGCGACCAGGGCAACACGGCGCAGGCGGGAGTGGTTCATTGAGGGAGCCGATATCTATTCAAGGTAACGCTCCCAGAGCCTTTTGCGGCAGGGGCAGACAGCCGTGGCGGTGTCTGAATGGGCGCCCCCTAGGCGCCCCGTAAGCGCCTAGGGATCAAACCAGCGGCCGTCTTCCTTGATCAATTCGATCAGCGCCGCCACCCCTTCGGCTTCTGGCACCCGGCGGATCTCATCACGGCCGCGGTAGAGGGAAATGGTGCCAGGGGTTTTGCCCACATAGCCGTAATCGGCATCGGCCATTTCACCGGGGCCATTAACGATGCAGCCCATCACGGCGATGTCTAGGCCGGTGAGGTGCACGGTGGCGGCGCGTACCTGATGCAACACCTCCTCCAGGTTGAAGAGGGTGCGACCGCAGCTGGGGCAGGCCACGTATTCCACCATCGTTTTGCGTAGGCCTAGGGCCTGCAGGATCGAATAGCAAACGGGGATTTCCCTCTCTGGGGCTTCGGTGAGCGACACCCGGATCGTGTCGCCGAGGCCAGCGGCCAGCAGGGTGGCGATGCCGGCGGTGCTCTTGATCCGGCCGTAGTCGCCGTCGCCCGCTTCGGTAACGCCTAAATGCAGCGGATAGGGGAAACCTTCCTCATCCATGCGGTGGGCCATGAGCCGATAGGCGGCCAGCATCACCGGCGCCCGCGATGCCTTCATCGACACCACGATGTTGTGGAAATCGAGACGGTCGCAGATGCGGATAAATTCCAGCGCCGATTCCACCATCCCCAGGGGGGTATCGCCGTAGCTGAACAACATGCGTTCTGCCAACGAGCCGTGGTTCACGCCGATGCGTAGGGCTTTGTCCTGGTCTTTTAACAGGCTCACCAACGGTTCAAAGGTGGCCTGGATCCGTTCACCAATGGCAGCGATCTCTTCCTCGGAAAATTCCGTGCGGTTGGGATCAGGTTTATCAAAAACAAATAGGCCTGGGTTGATCCGCACCTTGTCCACGTGCTGGGCCACCTCGAGGGCGATCTTCATGCCGTTGTGGTGCACATCCGCCACCAGGGGCACCGGCTGATAGGTGTCTTCCAGCCGTTTGCGGATTTCAGCCACCGCCCGGGCGTGGCCCAGGCTCGGCACCGTAAGCCGCACCAATTCGCAGCCTGCCTCATGCAAGCGGCGGATGCCGGCGGTGGCCCCTTCTACATCGAGGGTGTCCTCGTTGATCATCGACTGCACCAGCACCGGGTGCTCACTGCCGATCCAGAGGTCCCCCACCCGCACGCTGCGGGTGGGCCGGCGGTGGATCACCGTGTCAAAGCGGGGATCGACGCTCATGGCAGGCGGGGTTGGGCTTGGCTCAAACCTTGGCACAGCCGCCGAGCGGTTGCAGGTCGGCGGCAGAACACTGGTCCCAGCGCTCAAAGGGCTGCAGGATCCAGGGGTTGGCGGGCAGTTCCATGGCCCAGAGGTCTGGCTTGAATTGACTGGAAGCTTTTAGCCAAAGCACGGCGGTGCGGAGCCGCTGGGGGGCTAGCTCCGCTTCTAGCCAGGCGCTGGCCGCCGCCAGGGTGGCGCCGCTGTC
>Ga0114960_10001285_pt1 | contig 20163 bp, 23 predicted proteins | sample C_130625_MF_Meta_FD_92637 | JGI IMG/M metagenome (GOLD analysis project Ga0114960, IMG submission 92637) | Freshwater microbial communities from Lake Croche, Canada to study carbon cycling - C_130625_MF_MetaG | ecosystem: Environmental > Aquatic > Freshwater > Lake | place: Lake Croche, Canada... | reverse complement strand
TTTGACAAAAAAATCTTTGATTTGACAAAAAAATCTTTGATTTGACAAAAAAATCTTTGATTTGACAAAAAAATCTTTGATTTGACAAAAAAATCTTTGATTTTTGGAAAAAGACATAAAATCTATAGAGTATATTATTTAGGCAATGTCTGAAATAATTTTGAATGATCCCCTTCTTACTGCAAATGAATCACGTTTCGTCATGTTTCCAATCCAAGATGACTCCATATGGAAAATGTATAAAAAGCAGGTCGATTGTTTTTGGCGGGCTGAAGAAGTTGGCTTGGGACAAGATCTCGCGGATTGGAAAAAACTCAACGACGATGAGAAACATTTTATCAGTATGGTCCTCGCGTTTTTCGCAGGGTCCGACGGGATTGTTCAAGATAATTTGGCAGCGCGCTTCATGGGTGATGTCCAGTTATCTGAAGCCAGGGCGTTTTACGGATTTCAGATTGCCATGGAATCGATTCATAATGAAATGTACAGCATATTAATTGATACCTATATTACAGACAAAGAAGAAAAACACAAATTATTCAATGCGATTGAGAATTATCCCTGCATCAAGAGGAAGGCGGACTGGGCGAAGAAATGGATTGCGGATAATCGATCTTCTTTTGCCGCGCGATTAGTCGCATTCGCCTGTGTTGAAGGTATTTTCTTTTCATCCTCATTTGCATCCATCTATTGGATCAAAAAAAGGGGACTCATGCCCGGACTCACTTTCTCCAATGAACTTATTTCCCGTGATGAAGCCCTGCATACCGAATTCGCGATTTTGTTATATACCAAACTTCAAAAGAAATTAAACAAAAAACGGATTTTCGAAATCATTACCGAAGCCGTCGAAATCGAGAAAGAATTCATTACAGAGGCCATTCCATGCCGTATGATTGGTATGAATGCGACCCTGATGACTCAATATATCGAATTCGTGGCGGATCGTCTTTGCTTGCAACTCGGATATGAGAAGATATACAATGCACAGAACCCGTTCGATTTCATGGAACTCATTAGTATTGAATCCAAAGTGAATTTTTTCGAACGAACGAATGCCGAATATGCATTGGCGAATAAAACCATGGATCAGGATGTTTTTGCATTCAATGCCGATTTTTAGATGGATAATTTGATATTTGTCCTATAGTAAATATCAAATGTGGATTATTTCCCGGATAACATTTTGGAGCCAAATGTAAGCCATAAAATGACGGATATAATACTACCTAGCACGAATCCTTGACCCGCACTTGTCCATGTTTTTTTATAGGAATAAAACGCAAATGGGAAAAGGATGTAGGTTAAAAATGCGTAAAAAAACATGATTCCGCAAAATGTTTGTTGGTCTGTCATATAGAATCAATGTAGAAAATAAAACATGTATAGACTATACATGTTTTGTAGTAAAATTGCACCTGAAAATGTCATTCGAGAAGTAATCGAAATCTTGGATGATAAATTTGTGGGAATCATGAATGAATATTTGATCTTGATTGATGAAGAAGATAAGAAAGAGGGATGTTTTGGATGTCTTTCTTTATATGAAACGATTCTGAAAAATAAAAAGATCTTATCTGGCGAATTGCATATTTTTACAATGGACCAATATTCGCTTCCCACGGTAAATAAAGAGTTTCGAATTGCGGGAGAACCATTGAAACATCAATTGTATAAACGGCTTCCTACAAAGAATATGTATATTTTGGAAAGTGATTTTGCATTTCGTGATTATTCTGCTAAATATGACGAACTTTTATACATTTTAGGAATCTTGAATGTAAAATCTGTAAAAGTGAATATTGCAAAAGAAGAGACAAAAAGTGAAGATTGTGAATTCGGATCTCAGATACCGGAATGGTGTTCCATCTTTGGTGCATCTATGCCAAACGTAGATCTATCTATAAAAGACGAATTGCATAAAAAGATGGAATTGGGCGGAAATGGTGCATCGATCGATAAGAAATATACCGCACTTGAAATGGCGAAATTGTTGAAGGATAATTCGACGAAATTGTGTTATTATATAAACAATAACTGCGCAAGACGCAGTTATTGTTTATAACAAGTTAAATCAAAGTTGGATATGTCCAACTTTGATTTAACGGTGTATTATCGTGATGGTTGGAAGAGTATTATTGAACGCAGGTTGAATGGATATACAGACGGTACACATCGAAGCGAAATTGCAGAAAACCAGCAATTTGGCGCAAAATTGGTTTCTATGGGACTTGATTCAGAAAGTGAGAACAAGATCATATACGAATATTCATTCGAATATCATCCATTGTCGTCGTTGCGGGATAAACGGAGGTAGAATATAAAGATAGAATTGCGTTTATTTAGACGCATTTGTAATTTATATTTTGTGGATATAATATATATATAAAATGGCAAAAAGTGCGAGAAAATATGGTAAACGAAGTGGGAAAAAAAATGGCGGAGAATATACAAAAGATGTAATTATGGGGAATAATGGTCTTGATTGGAATAAATCATTTACAATACGTCGGTTTTTAAGGATGCCAAATTTAAAAACAGCAATCTTAGGTTCAAGTGGTGAAAAAGTTTTGCAAATATATATGTTACATCATGAAGTAAAGGAGAATACAGAAAAAAAAACTGGTACATTAAAATTTACATTTAAAAATTGTGATTTTGATGCGGCTGCATTATTAGTAAATAAAATAAGATCATTGTTTTATGATATTGGTATTGATCTTGGATCAAATTATATTTCAAAAGGTACGGTTGGATTCACAGGTGGTTGGTCAACTGAAAATATAATTGTAATGAATTATGAGGGTGAAGGATTAACCAAAGTAACAATAACAACATCAAAAGATGGAAAAATTATGACATATGAGGGTGAGAACACTAATCTAGATTTATTTAATAAAGGTTTTGAAACAATTAAAAAAGATTTTTCTGAAAAAACAGAATTAGCGGTATCTTCATTCGAAACTAACGCCGAAGGATTATTGTCAGGTGTAGCAAATGTGGGAGAAGGTAATGGACAATCAAATACTATGTTTAGATGGTCAAAAAAGCCAACAGTACCATCAACACAAGAATCAACCAATAATGTTCCACCAGGTGAAGAAAAAAAACCACAAGGATTCTTTTCTAGATTTGGATTTGGAGGAAGAAAAACAAGATCCGGAAAAAGATCCAAAAAGGGTTCTAGAAAGGCTAGGCGTTAAATATCCGTTTTCGCAACCTAGGTCGTAGAGTCATATAGAATTCTATCCACAATTGGTCCAAAAAAGGATACCATATATGACCCATTTTATACCCAGTCGCTATACCATCGCACAGTCCAACAAAAAGTCCACGACATAAACGATCTTGTGCAATTTCGCTTGGTTCTTCCGAACCACACGAAAGATACGTCATCCCACGAACATCTACTACAAGATTCCCATCCCCCATAATAAAATCCTCTATCTGACTCGAATCGACGACTGTATAAGAAATCTCCATAAGATCCATCTGCTTTGTCATATAGATTGAATATGGGTTGGTGTCCGCGAGGACAAAAAGCCGGGAATCCTGGAATCCACATTTTTGGAAAATCTGGCATATACACGCATCCCGGCATTGCAATATCCCGGGATCGATCCCGTGATCGATCTCAAAATCAAAGACAGACTTAGACGAATCCACATCATGGAACGGCGTCCTAGGTATCGTATAAAACGTGTGTTTATCCATATATTTCCATTCCGCGCTGACCTGGAATTCAATGGCGAATTCTACATATGTCCCCGCTTTCAAAAGTGTTCCTCTTATCGGATCTCCTGCCGGGTCTCCCGTTTTTATCAAAAATGCGGAATCTACGGATTGAATATAGATGGGCACGAGTCCGATGGCGCTTCGCGCCACGAAAATCCGCGAATCCATGATCGTCACAGAATAGTCATATAGAATAAATGCAAAGATGCCATCCACCACGGAGAGCAAATGATCCATTCCATATTTCTTGTAAAGCCAAATGATGGTCGTCTCATCCCCTTCATACTCGATATTTTCTATATGACATATTGCCCGGGAATTGTGAATGATCCCCGAAAAAGACAGGATACATTCTTGCTTTTCATATTGATTTTTATTCATGCGGATCTGGATACCCGAGTATTTCAGTATTTTATCATCCATCATTTGATTCGTGGGATTCAGAATCGTATAAATAGACATGGTTAGAATCGTATAAAAATATATAATGCTATATTTTTATACTTTTGTATATATATAATGAGTTTAGACGGTTATAAACATACATCATTAAAATTGGAAGAGTTTGTCCCTGTATGGGGAGATTCCGTCAACGTTTCTTTTCGTCCGGACGAATCGGATTTATATGCATTTACGGATGAACCAGGGGAAAATACTTCACACGAAATACAAGAAGAAAAAAACATGGGCGTTTATGTGCCCGTTCCTTCTTGTAAAAAGAATGATATATTCAAAATGCCAGGAGACTCGATCGATCATTTTTATCTTGGTTCGATTTCGGTTGTTGGACTTTTTATCTTGTTTCGCATGTTGCAAAAATCATAGAAATTCATGAATCATGGGTCTTTCACAAATTACCAAAAGAATGTCCCATAGAATTATATTTTATATCTCTTGTAAAGTTCCAATGCAACCAACCCGCCGAATACTTGCGACAAGATATAAGGCAAAAGTTCATTGACGGGGATCTTGTTATAAGACGCCATCACGATGGAAACCGCGGGATTAATATGTCCCCCCGAAATATTGGCCGTCATCAAGATGGCAACGGCTAATGCAGCACCAATTGCCAATGGATTCCCCGTCGCTAATATCACATAGATAAAAAAGAGCGTACCTAAAAATTCGGCTAAATATTTGTACATTATAGTTTATCTAGTGAAAATAATGTGTGGATCTATAAATCAACATATCCTTCTTCTTTATCGGAGACATTCATATTGCACGCATCTTCCAAACGAACGATCCGTTCTTCCAGTCGATTGATTTTCGACAATAATTCTCCTATAATATTTTGATTGTTTTTGGTTTTCAGAAAATGGGTTTTTATCAAATCCCATTTTTTTGCGCATGTTTTCCGGGAAAGTCCTTTTTTCGAGTAATAGATTCTATGGGATCGTATGACGGGACTTTCGCGATTTAGAAATCCAACCCACGTCCGAGATTTTGTTTCATATGTATAAAACGTCCGATTCAGGAAATGCGCCTCGATGTCGGAGACTTGTCTGCTACATGTAAACCAACTATAAAACAAAATATATGCACATTTTGTGTTATACGGATTATGGAAACAAGGCACAAATCGAACTTCTTTAATCACCAATTCATAGTTTCCTATTTTATCAAAGATGGCTTGTAAATCGGATTCTGTGTAATCCGCGGGAAGATTGGTGATATAGATCCACATTTCGGTTTCGGGTTCGTGATTTTCAAAATATGTCATATAGAATACTCTATGTGACATATATCCAGAGGAATTCGTTTAAATCAATTTTTGGATGGATTTGCGGTTTTTCAACGAATACCATTGTTTATTACGTTTGATCCATTTCGCCGTGTTTTTGCGACAGGTTCGTTGGACCAATCGCCCTTTTCGGATATCCACACATTTACCAGAAGATTTGGCGACGAGTTGTTTGCGTGTATTATGCGCGAATTTTTGGTTCGATCCTTTATGACATTTCCAGTGAATCATGCGCGCATTTCCACCTTCTACGTCTAAACATATGTTTTTTGCAAGAGAAATTGAATGAAATCCACGTTTTATATGTTCTATAGGACTTAATAAAAAACAGGTGCATTGGCATATTTATGAATAACCTTTGCAGGGACACTAGCGCCTCCTGAACGAACTCGTTTCAAAGCATCCCGACTCGTATTAATGTCGGTTTTGGTCATGAATGATATAGGTGTATTTGATGGATTGAGCGAGCCCCCACCCACTGTTTGTACCCGGCGATTGCGTATTACATCGGATGCATCGCGATTCCCGAACCATTTTTTGTTACCCGAGGATGGTGCTAAAGCACTATTTACAATTCCTATATTACGACTGCCGGGGATATTGCGCGATCCCGCGGTTCCTGTCATATAGTGAGTCTTTAAATTATTTGCTCCGGGGATGATCTCGTTTGTTCGCATATAGGTCTGGCGATCCGCGGAAAAATCACTATCTCCTGTGGAAGTAGAGTCTTTTTGAGGCATGGCATTTTTCGCCGACAATTGTCCATTATTGAGTCCTTGTATCATGGAAATCGTATGAAGATGCTGGATTGCGGGAAACGGCATTTATGTATATATCATATAGGATATAATTATACCAACAATGATTGATTACCATGATTCAATTCATTCGTCGTTTATTTTCGACGTACGCCTAATTCTGCGACATAAGATGCGTGATTCTGATCTCCGCCATTGCTGACATCGTTATAGTTCTGGACACTGGCTCGCTGTTTCTTGAATTTGGTATAATCCGATGAATCGGCGACGTATTTTACATTGCATGTGGATGATGGAATGCCCGATCCATCGCATTTTGAAATAATGGATCCTATACTGCCTTGGTAGAAAGACCGGGATTTCTGTATTTGATTTGGGCCACCGCATACATAGTTCTGTCTTGCTAAAAAGTCCCCCGAATTATTGACGGCGCGAAATGGCGTAATGACGCGCGATTTGCCATTCACTTTCCCCGTTGCATAAGGATTGTTCCAACTTTTCACCAAAACTCGGCGCATCATGACATTTGTACTATCTTTATAATTATTGAGTGTTTGAACGGGCGAAATACCCGGAAAACTATATGCTAAATGTCCTCCACCTGTATTATAGTTTAGCGTTGTGGTTGTCATTATATATATAGGATATTATTTTATTCCTATATGATATAATGAGTACTAGTGATACGGAAAAAACGATTTCTACAAGTAATTCGTTTTATTCCATCGATCAATTAACCAAAATGTTGAATGATACAACGGTCATTCAATATTCTCCCGATTGTATTCGGAAAAAGACGAATTGGAGCAAAGCATCTCCGAAATATAGATTTGATCATCCCAAGTTCAAATTGGCCACAGTACTTCGAGATATGCCGACCCATTCTCCCAAATTAGAAGCCCTTCTTAAAAACATCAAACAACTCGATCACCGGGATCAAACCAAATACGGACATACGTTCAAACATTTCATTTTTTCCGATTTAAAATCTGCGCCGTATGGTGCCAAAATGATCGCATCTGCTCTTATTGCGGATGGGATGCATTTGGGATACTCGGCTAAACCCATGTATGATTTTTCTATAAGACAAGATCAAGATTCGGATGATGATAGCGAAGAGGATGAAGTGGATGGTGGTGCAAGCGTAAGCAATGGTGGTGCAAGCGTAAGCGATGGCGACGCAAGCGTAAGCGATGGTGGCGTAAGCGTAAGCAATGGTGGCGCAAAAAAATCTGCATGGGGTCCTATAGAATTAGATGGGGATGATGTTCTACGCGAGACTCAATCGGACAATTTCTACCTTTTGGCCTCTACGAGTGTATATGAAAAACCCATTAGTGTAAAAATGAAGAAACAAATATTGTCTAAATTCAATCAACGCCCCGAGAATATATACGGCGAAATGGCTCGTATTATTGTCATGGATAGTGGATTCAAAGAAGGGATCGATTTATTTGATGTCAAATATGTGCATATTTTCGAACCTCCTGTTAATCATGCGGATCAGAAACAAGTTATTGGGCGCGGAACGCGCACTTGCGGACAACGCGGGCTCCCCTTTGATGCAAAACGAGGATGGCCTCTTCATGTATTCATATATGACATGTCTATTCCGGAAGAATACAGGGATTCTTTTTTGGGCGCATCTTCCACATTTGAACTATATGTGAAATCGCTAAATATGGATGCACGATTGATTCAATTCAGTAAAGAAGTCGAACGAATTACAGTGATTGGATCTGTGGATTATGAATTGAACAAAAAAATACACCATTTTGCGATAGAACCGGAAGAAGATGAAATTTATGGAGGATTAAGCGTAAGCGACCGAAGCGCAAGCTTAAAAACAGGAGGCGAAGCAGTACAATCCTATGAGACTACTCAGTTGGTAAAATCCATGGCACAAGTACAAATCGCCAAAGGAGGAAAAAACGCTACAAAAAAGAATCGAAAAAAGAGTCCCTCTCCACCACTTACGCTAAAACGAATCCAAGAAATCCACAATTTGCGCGATCGTATTTCTTTCGTGGATACTCGTAATTATAAAAGTCAAGGATTCACACGAAAAAAGGGCGATAAATTCATGTATGTGAAAAACCGATTCGCCCCCTTACGGTTTGATTCTACAATTCGCAGTCCAAGCATGAGTCCTATAGAAGATATAATACCACCTTTTGAAGGCGTACCCAATCATGATTCTATAAGACAATACGTGCATGAGTACTATAGAAAATTTACATGGGATGATATCAAGATGGAAAACTTGTGTGGATCCGCCAAAGGTGGAGCGAACCCCGAACTCATCAAATACACCCCCACCCAGGATTTTATAAAACACTATTTCACTCCACAATGTCCCGTGAAAGGTATGCTCTTATGGCATTCCGTGGGTACGGGAAAAACGTGTTCCGCTATTGCCGCCGCATCGAGCAGTTTCGAATCCCAAGGATATACGATCCTCTGGGTGACTCGTACAACCCTGAAAAACGATATTTGGAAAAACATGTTCTCCCAGGTTTGCAATGAACCCATACGCCAAAAAATCGCGAAAAGTCAAATAGAATCATTCCCAAAAGAGATCCAAGCACAAATGAAACTACTCGGACCCGCATGGCGAATCCGTCCCATCTCCTATAAGCAATTTAGCAATCTCGTTTCCCAACAAAATGATTACTATAAACGACTCGTAAAAGAAAACGGGGAAGAAGATCCTTTAAGAAAAACACTGCTCATCATCGACGAAGCCCATAAATTATATGGGGGCGGGGATTTGTCCTCTATCGAGCGACCCGATATGGAAGCCCTGAAAACGGCCCTTCTAAGATCCTACGCCATTTCCGGGGAAAACTCTGTCCGACTCTTGCTCATGACGGCGACCCCCATTACAGAAAATCCGATGGAAATTGTACAACTCGCGAATCTCTGCAAACCCGCGGATCAACAGATCCCCGCTACATTCAACGCGTTCTCTGAAGAATATCTCGATGAAGGGGGCCAATTCACGGAATCGGGCGAACGTCGATACCTAGACGCCATTGCTGGTCATATAAGTTATCTCAACCGGGAAAAAGACGCGCGCCAGTTCGCACAACCAATTGTCCGGAATATCGTCGTACCCCTTGTGCCGGATACCCGTAGTATTGATCTATATGACAAATACGCAGTCAAGGCACAATGGATGAAGATGATCCATGATGCAAAAGCAGAATTGGACAAACACGAATCCAAATTAGAGGCGGAACTAAAAGATATCAATGTCGCACGATTTGCACATTTACAAAAAATATGCGAAGATGCCGATTTGGCGATTTCTAAAAAGGATTGCATGCGCATAGTGAAATCGAATATCCAAGAATTGTTAAAAGAGGCCAAAGCATATATTGCAGAAATCAAGAATCAATCAAAAAACCTGCATCGCGAATATAAAATCCTCAATGACGAAAAAGGCAAACGTCTCAATCACATAAAAGCCAATATCGAAAAACATCCCGAGGATTATCAGGGATTCAAAGATGGAATTTTCTATATGATAAAATCCATGTGTTCTACGAAAATGCGAACAAATGCAGATATCCAAGAAAAATTACAACGCGATCATCATATAGAAACGATAAATACCGCCATTGAAGAATGCAAAGAACGGATTCATACCGCGGAAATGGAAATGAAGATTTTTATAGAATCACATCGAGCACGCATACGCCACATCAAAAAAGTATTGGCGACAGATCCCGAATTGATAGATATAGAACGCAATGTGCTCAATCAAATTGTGACGGAGGATCGTAAGACATTTGCGAAAACGAATCGCGAAAATACGAGAAAGAATAAAGAAATCATTGAATCCGTGGATCAAGAATTGAAAGATTTAGAGAAAACGAAAAAAGAACGAATTACCTATATTCGAAAAACATTAAAACAACGCCTCACTTCTCAAAAGAAGGAAAAGAACAAAATCGATAAAATACGCAAAAACATGCACAAGACCATGCGGAAAGAGGGAAAACTCTTGACAAGATTCAACGATGAATTCTTATCAGACTTACAAGAGAAATATGAAGACAAGATCGAAATCGATTTATTGCAAGAAGGGGAAGATCAAATAGAAAAACAAGAAGAGGCCTTGAAAATGGCCGAAGTAAAACATTTAGCAAAAGTAGAAAAAGCACAAGCAAAACAATTGGAAAAGGCCGAAAAAGATCGAATCAAACAATTGGAAAAAGCCGAAAAGGCCCAAGCAAAACATTTAGCAAAAGTAGAAAAAGATCGAATCAAACAATTGGAAAAGGCCGAAAAAGATCGAATCAAAGCCTTGAAGAAAACAAAGAAAAACATTTAGGCAAAAGTTCGGAAAAGGGGGCGCGTTATAATTTTTGTAAAAAATAGAATTTAGAAAAAAACGACAAAAATCCACATATTTGTAAAACTCCAAAGCATATATCCTTTGGCAAGTATTCCACTATTTGAAAAATACGAAAACCCAAAAAACATGAAAAGTGAAGATTCATGAAAAATAGATTCATCCATTTTATCAAAAATGTATATATCCAACCATAAATCAAAAAGATCCAAAACTACATCATATGTCATCATATTATAGTGTTTGAAACATGTTTTTCAAAATTGAAGATCTTTTTTATAAACATTTCATGATAAAACCATCTTATCATGAAACCATCCAAGAAAATAAGAGACATCCTCGAAGAATATGAATACGAGTCCTATCTGACAACCCCAGAGCAATATATGGATATGATTGAAGAATATGGATTTGCTATATTACCAGGTATATTGGATAGTGACGAATGCGACTGTATCGAAACGGGGATATGGAATTATCTAGAAAAATCATCCCATACAAGAGAAATACCCATTGAAAGAAATCTCCCCAACACATGGAAACTGGATCATATAGACAAACCCACACACGAACAATTCCTATGGGATGTGCGTGAGAATGAAACCGTGGCGAAAATATTCGCAGATTACTGGAAATGTCATATAAAAGAATTACTGGTATCTTTCGAATCCGCATCTATCGAGTTTCCCCCCGAAACTACGAACCGAGGATGGTTCAAGAAAACCAAATTTTTGAAAAAGTCCGATAAAATGATTCGCGCATATATTACAGCAGTGGATATCGATCGCGGGGATTCGACTTTCTGTTTTATCAATAAATCGTCGGAAATGCAAATACGCATTCGATGTCTACGTGGAGATATGATTCTATGGGACAATACAATCATGCATTGCGAAACAGGTCCGATAGAAGGTCGCAAGTTTGTCAATGTCAAAATGGGAGTGAATCTATGTTACATGCCCCGATCCATGACGGATAAAAAAACAATGAAACGTAAACACAAACATTTTATACATCGTCGTGTTACGACGTATGAACCCGTGAATTACGAACTTGTAGGGAATCGAATTGAGGCGATAGATACACATCTTGTATTGAGTCCTATAGGACAATTTATGGCGGGGCTATAGCCTATCATCGATTCGAGAATTAGTGGCATGGATTTGAAGATATGGTAAGTAAAAAAACGTTTTTTTTCTTGTTTTTCGTTTTTTCGTTTTTTCGTTTTTTCGTTTTTTCGTTTTTTCGTTTTTTCGTTTTTTCGTTTTTTCGTTTTTTCGTTTTTTCGTTTTTTCGTTTTTTCGTTTCAACAAAATTGCATATGTAACAAAATAATTCAACTATTTTTTATAAAGTTTTTTTGTAATTATCTCGACCATTTTTTATTTTTTGAGGATACAACTCCGCGACGAATAGACATGTCTGATTTGGTCAAGACTCTTGTCTTTAATTCGGGGATTCTTGTCGGTTTATGGACCGCATAAAATGGCAACTTCATTTCATTGCTACTACAAAATCGATCTAATGTATTTATGCAATCCGTTTTCAATTGGAACAAAAGATTATCGATTTTGAGATTCGTCGGCTGGCGTTGTTTCATGCGCAACATTTTACGCAGAGCATACTGGTAGTCCAATAAATTATGATCGAGTAAGGATCTGCAATATGGACATTCATCTTGATTTTCTCTATATGTCCATTTATAAAGACAGTGACTGTGGAATTTGTGACCACAGTTTGTAATACACCCAAATTTATGGGACGAAACGGCATTATTATCAATGCAATTAAAGCAGATTGGACAGTCGATTGGTTCAGACATGGTTATAAGAATTAATAATGTCATCTATTTTAAAAAATAGATCTTCAATTTTCACAAGATAAGATACGTAGAGTCCTATAGAGAATAATCTTGTAGGATATATAATGGAAGCCGTTGATAAACTGACATTAGAATTAATGATGAATCGCAAACAATACAAAAAATATTTAGCAAATACCGATCCTGAAAAATATAGTGAAAATCAAGAGTTTAAAAAAAGGATAAAACGGAATTCGAAAAAGATGAAAGAAATGACGCAAGCCTTTTTAGAAAACCCCGAAATATCCTATAATACTTCTGTGAATGAAATGTTTATTGAATATGCAAAAGTGCTGATGCATTATATCGAAATGAAAAAATACGACGAATCAGATGCGGGATTCACGGATGATCCGCATGGAGAAGATGTAAATGAAGAGGAAGAAGAAGCGGAAGAAGACGAAGATTCCCATGTGTTTTCAACGTCATATAAAATAAAATATGAACATCACAATCCATAGGATGATTATTATATAATGCCATAAAACCTCGATATAGTATAAATGCCCCGTTTAACCAAACATAACAACATGAAAAAGTCACATAAAAAAACATTTCGGCATAAACCGGGATGTAAAATGCCGAAATTGCAACCTATGAATTGTAGTCCTGAGGTAAATGGACAAACGGTGAAAACCGGGTCATGTCTTACTCCCGAGGTTCTTTTGAAAATCAAAAATGCGTACAATGAATCGCATCCGAATGAAACCATCGTATCTAAAGATCCTCGTGAAATCTGGCAAATCTTACATGACAGACTCACGACATGTGCAAAAGAAGATTGCTGGCTCAAGGAAATAAAATCCACGGAAATGCAAAAACAAATCAAGCAACATATATTTGCTCCGAAACAACCGGATGATTGGAAAAATAATCCAAGTGAATGGCTTTCCAACTATGACATTTTCAATGTTGCCCGACAATATGAGCACACCTACCCCCATTTCAAATTTATAGGCCCATCTATGATTGATTTTGATGCGAGACCCAAAGATATGTCGGGGAAATGCGTCGAAGAAGATTTGTGCAATTTCCAATTAAACCGGTATTTGAAAAAAAGGAAAAACAAAATAGGGGTTGTATTTAATTTAGACACACATGATAAAAATGGATCTCACTGGGTATCTATGTTTATTGACGTGCCAAACGGGTTTATCTTTTTCTTTGATAGTGCAGGCGGGGGTATTCCCAAAGAGGTCAAGATCCTGATTCGCCGTATTCAGAAACAGTCCGCCAATAAATTGCGTCTATATACCAATGGCCGTTTCCAACATCAATATGGAAATAACGAATGTGGCATGTATTCCCTCTTTTTCATTATTACGATGCTTACAGAAAAAACGGAATTCACGGGACACCTTACATTGAAAGATCGCATACATCTTTTTCTGAAAAAACGCATACCCGATAAAGTGATGTTTGATTATCGCGATTTTTATTTTAATCCGTAATAATATACTATATGACAAAAACGCGAGATAGAAAAAAGAAGCATCATAGAAAAACGAAAAAAAATCGCGAAATTAGCAAAATCGTAAAAATACTTGAAACCGGTAAAATAGGGATTTCAATTGTAAAAGATCGAAAAGGGAATATAGTAGATTATACGCATGAAAACGCACGATTACATCCTTATATTGAACGCGCAATATATTCATTGAAACATCCGAAAAATAAAAAAGCCATGACGGGCGCCATTTTAGAAAATGACAAGATATACATGAATGGTAAATCCTATAGGACAAATATGAAGCATATCGTCGGTGGAAAACGCGAATCCCAAGTCGAGATATTCTTTTTTCCGTCTTATTTGAAACAATTGAAAATGCAAAATAAGGATGCAACAACTCAAAAAAATAAATATGATAATTTTCTCATTGTGAATTCATCGAGTTACGATGGTTTTATCGATTTTTTGACAAATAAAATGGAAGATGTTGATAATATGTTTGCATTTATAAAACAAGAACGTAAGACAAAAATCGCAAAACCTACTGCATTATATAAACATGTCGTGGATTTGAAATTATTAAATGATGAAGAGAAAGAAGATACAGAAAATATTAAATTGGCAAATGCAGGGAAGGAAGTTGTAGAGAAAAACGATGGAGACGAATAAGAATATAAAAATGAAAATGAAAGAAATCTATATTTTTTGAATGAGTGAGTGAAATAATAAGGATCTTATAAAAGCATTTAAAATGCAATTTCATAAATATACATGTCTCTTTACATCTCAACGCAAAATCAAAATCTTTTATGGAATACAATACACAAGTCGGAATATATGTCAAGGGCGTTTCAATCAAACGAATTAAAACAAGAATGGTTTCGAAATGTAATTTCCAGATTTCATACGATGAATCCATCTATTGTATCAAATGAAGGATTAGTAAAAACCAATCAAGATACCATCAAATATATGATTTCCGAATTGAAAGAACGTAGTAAACCTAGAGTGAACTTTGCTAAAGGTACGAAAGAGGGTACGAAAGAAGGTACGAAAAAAGAACCAACAAGTATCGAGATTGATCGATCCACCGAATATTCCCGTAATCAACCCAATCGACCGGATGTGCTTCAAAATACATTTGATCTTCGTAAACAAGAATATGAAACCATGTTTAAAAAACCGGATGCTCCCGATGTTTCATTCACCGAAAATTTAGAAGATCAAGCCATCAAGAATATGGACGAACTCATAAAAGAGCAAATCAAATTAAGAGAACTCGATTTATACCCACAAGGGAGTCCTCCACCATCAAATCCTTCTGATAAAGTCGAGATAAATGCCATCGAAATAGAAATCATCGAGCCCCCACCACTGTCGCCGTCGCAACCGATCGATCAAAAAGTCCAAATCCTAGAAGAAAAAATCAAAGACTTGGAAAAAGAACTCCAGGAAATCCGCGCATTATTCGCTAAATCCTCCCTCTAAAATTGTCACATAGAATATATCTATATGACAATCCCGCAAGTAACTATGGTAACTTCGTGTTACAATTTAACCCGGTTCAATCCCGGATCTAGATCTCTCTTGGAAAATATCGAATCATTCGACGTTCTGCTTTCGCTCCATATTTATTTAGTCATATATGGCGATAGCACAACAATACCTATATTACAAAAGCGACGCGAATCATTTGAACTTTCTTCCTTGACTGTTTTTGTTAAAAAGGAATACGAGGAATTAGACGTTGCGCCATTTACCGAATTAGTCCATAAAAATCGGGAAGAATATTGGCCATCGCGGGATAGCCGGACATGCGCCGAAAGTCATCTCCTATGTTGCAATAAATTCTATTTTCTATTGGACGCCATGGAACGCAATCCTTGGTCACATACGAGATTTGGATGGATCGACGGCAATTTGAAAATGCCGAATCCGGCAAACATCAAGATATGTGAAGACTATTCCCCATTGACACTTTTGAAAGCCGTGGAATATACTCGGGAAGACAGATTCCATTTACAAGTTCTCAATGTAGTGGATAAGAAATTCAAAGAGCCCGAGAATAAGAGGGAATTCTATAATCAATATCGCTGGATAATGTGTGGGTGTTTCTTCACTTTTGGGACAACGATTGGAAAACTTATTCTAGAGAGACTTTGCCAGATTTTTATAGAAACTACGACCCAAGGATATGGCCATGCCGAAGAAATGTTTTATCTGGAAATTCTGGATGAATTCCGCAACGATCTTTCAATCACATATGGTGATTATGGTCAGATAGTGAATAATTGGGTAACTCCCACACGCAATATCCACTATATTTTCCACTATATTTTACAGGGGTATTCAAACCGCGGGTATTTCGAAGAGGCCATTCATTGTGGCAGGCAACTCATCGATGCATTCAGGCAACATGAGATCGCCCGTGATGATCAAATGCATGTCGAGATTGCAGAAATCGTGTATATGTCCTATATGGGTTTAGATGCGATGGACGAGGCACAAGAATTCATCAATATTTTCCTATGTGATTGTGCAAAAGATCCTCATTTGAATTCCGCGTTTATGTCACATAGACAATTATATGAGACGATTACTAGTATGTAATTTGGCGAAATACTTGTTCCGCTGTATCGAGGGCTCCTTCCATCCATTGTTGGTTTAGTGCGGAAACATTCTCCCCGCAAATATAGAGTCCCTGTTTCACTTTCAGACGGAAATTGCGGGTATCTGCATTGAGACCCCAGTATCCCACGCCACATCCCCAATAAAACATTTTCGTGTATCTGGGCATAGGAACCCCAGCCCCCAACGTTTTCACCAATTCTTTGCGCAATTCGCGATTCAGGGCAAGAGTCCCCCCTTCATCGTGAATCCCTTTCCATTTCTTTGCATAATCATTATCCGTATAAGAAATCATGGCCACATCCCCGGAAATGGGGATATACATTTTGATATCGGTATCCGTCGCGAATTTCACGGGATATCGCTCACTTGCACCTTGCATGACGGAATAAATTCGGCATAAAGGTGCGCATACGATGCTATCTAACGAGTTATGAATAGACGCGAGTGCGGACCATTTCCGCATAATAGGCACCGGCACAGCACATATGCATTGATCGACTTCCATCATGAATCCCGATTCGCGTCCGTGCAAGATATATGTTGTCGACGATGTCGATGTCCTCTCTACAATATTTTCTATAGGACATTTGCGCAAGATAGTCACATAGGGTAATTCTACTAACTTTTGTTCTAATCGTTCAATGATCTGCGAAAGACCTCCAGATAAATGATAGAAATTGCGTTTGGCTAAATGATTCTCAATCATTTCTACGGCATCGTATGCATTCATCACGGTAAATTCGGTCGAATACCCGAAAGAGTCATATAGGAGTTTTGCATCTTTTGGATTCAAAACCGTCTTGACATGATCCATGAATGTGATTTTCCTAAGAGAGTCATAGGATCGCCGTTTGGAATCGTGTATCACCCGATGCATAAGATTGTCTATATGACTTTTTGTGGGAATTGCATCGGAAGATCCTATTTGGGGGATATATGTGGATGGCGTTGTGATTTTTTCGCATTTGTCATATAGATGCAATTCTTTGAGGAGTCGGATGAGGCGTTTATGTGAAAGGAGGAAACGCCCTGCACCGGCTTCTACGCCGGTTAAATGCGGGCCTTTATATGTATCAATGCGACCACCTAAATGTTTTTTAGAATCAATCAGGATGCATGATTGGCGTTCTTTGGAAAGGAGGTGTGCGAGATACATACCGGAGATCCCTCCGCCAATAATGGCAATTGTCATATAGAATACTTTATTATAAAAAAACGTAAATACTATTTACAAAAAAGTCTATTATGGAATATTTCGAAAATACGGTTTTCATCAATTTGGATCATCGGATTGATCGATTGCGCCATTTAGAGGGACAATTTGAGGCGATGGGGATTTCGGGGGAACGATTCCCCGCGATTCAGATGGCGAATGGAGCGGTGGGTTGCACCCTGAGTCATATAAAATGTCTGGAGATGGCCAAACAACGGGAATGGTCGCATGTTTTCATATGCGAGGATGACATTACTTTTACGAATCCGGGGCTTTTAAAGAGACAAATGTCGGAACTTGCGAAAATGACGGGTTCTGGATTGGCATGGGATATCCTCATTATTGGCGGGAATAATGTCCCGCCTTACCAGGAGATTGAAGGAACGGAATATATTGTTCGTGTTTCCAATATACAGACGACTACGGGCTACATTGTAGGGGCGCATTATTATGATGCCCTTATCGCGAATTATAAAGAAGGTTTGGGAAAGTTGTTGCGAGAACCCGGGAGAAAACGGGAATATGCAGTGGACATTTATTGGAAGTCGTTGCAACAAACGGGGATATGGCTCTTTTTCAATCCTCCGACGGTTACGCAATATAGTGATTATAGTGATATTGAAGAAAAAGTGACAAATTACGAATCACATTTGCTGGATATTGATAAACGCGCACTTATGGAATATTACGCGCGATTGCGGAAAATGAAAATGACATAAATATATTTTGCGATGGAATTAGAATGCGCGCCATTGTGATCTCTTCTGCATTGTTTTTATTGCCATTTTTCTATAGCATTCAATTACGATTATATTTCTTTTCCGTAATGTCTGGGACAGTTTATATTTGTTCTGTGAATTATTGGCGAGATCCAAACCCGGGATGGCGACATTGGATGGATTGCGTAGTTGCAAGATCTTCGTTTCTAATAACGATGGGATCATGTGTTATTTTTGTGCAATATCCTATTTTTTATCATTGTGCTATAAGTAGTATATTAGCTTTGTTTTATATGACAAATCTTGTAAATTGTATGAACAAGGATGTCCTATATGGTATTTGTATCATATAGGAATGCATATATGTGTTACGTATGTTTCACTTGCTGGGCTATATGCATTAAATGAAAGATTTTCAAATTGTGTCGAATGAATAATTTTGTATTTTATTATTTATGGAGCAATTATATAATGAATCGAAGAAATAACGAATGTAAATATGCGGAAGATAAAAATGATTTTCAATATAATGATGGCCAATTATTGAAGAAATATATCCATGATATCAGAAATTCCAAAATGTTAAGTAAAGATGATTTGATAAATATAAATAGAATGTCATTTGAAGATAGAATGGAAATATTGATGGTATACAATGAAATGATATCGCACTATTCTTCTGTATTTCAAGATACATAAATATGAATATGTAAAAATATAGAAAAATAAAACTTTAGTATATATAATGGATTTTTGTAAAAACATGTTTTCACGATTAATAAATCGAACAACTGTTCAAAAAGTAGTCAGTGTAAAAGATCTATCGTACAATACAATAGTTGAACCTGTTGTGGAAGACGTTGCGGAAGATCCTATGGAAGACGTTGTAAAAGATCCGGTGGAAGATCCGGTAAAAGATCTTATGGAAGACGTTGTAAAAGATCCGGTGGAAGATCCGGTAAAAGATCCTATGGAAGATCCTGTAGAAGATCCAGTGGAAGATCCGGTGGAAGATCCGGTGGAAGATCCTGTGGAAGATCCCGCGGAAGACGTTGTAGAAGATCCAGTGGAAGATCCTGTAGAAGATCCAGTGGAAGATCCTGTAAAAGATCCTGTGGAAGATCCAGTGGAAGATCCAGTGGAAGATCCTGTAGAAGATCCAGTGGAAGATCCTGTAAAAGATCCTGTGGAAGATCCTGTAGAAGATCCAGTGGAAGATCCGGTGGAAGATGGATTCAAACTATAAATAGTCTAGGGTTTGTATACAAAATATACACCATATTCACAAATAATATTAAAAAACTCATTTGTTCAAAGCCCTCTATATCACTTGTAATACGATAATCCTCTAAAAAGTCATAAAACATGGATCTCGGATGCCCCGATGGGGATAGTCGCCACTCCCCTTCTAAATATTGTTCTATATGACTAATGAGACAATACCCGTATATAAGCCATGAAACGAAGATTATCATATAGAAGAATAATATCGTATATAAAATAGTCGGATTCGTTGTAAGATATGGTAAAAAAACAACAAAAAGAGTGATGCAACAATGGATACATTTTATCGTATGTGCCAATATATCATACATTTATGATATATTGATATTTATTTAGTATTTTTTGTTTGTCTTTTTTTTGCTTTTTTTGCTTTTTTGCTTTTTTGCTTTTTTGCTTTTTTGCTTTTTT
>Ga0114960_10001284_pt1 | contig 20167 bp, 19 predicted proteins | sample C_130625_MF_Meta_FD_92637 | JGI IMG/M metagenome (GOLD analysis project Ga0114960, IMG submission 92637) | Freshwater microbial communities from Lake Croche, Canada to study carbon cycling - C_130625_MF_MetaG | ecosystem: Environmental > Aquatic > Freshwater > Lake | place: Lake Croche, Canada... | reverse complement strand
TCTTTCTTGAATCCAAGCTTGTTGCCAAAAACATACGTGCCATCCTACTCCTACGCAAAAAGGACCTTGCAAAAATCGCTAAAAAGGCTAACCTTATAAATAAAAAGCATAATCATTCTTCTTGAAGGAAACCTACGGTTTCCCTCAGACCCTTCCCTTTTACTCAAATGACAACGTTGCAATAGTAATCTTCATTTTTTTCATAGCAAAAAATTGAAAATTTTGTTTTTCAATAAAATATAAGTATTAAGCAAAAATGGTAAAGAATACAACCGGTGGAACTGGAACAAAAAGTCTTGCAAGAAAGCATCAATCTTCAATCTCTAATGAACAACTACGACTTCCTGAATGTGATTTAGAAAAATTTGCATGTGTTACAAAAATTCTAGGAAATGGAATGTGTGAGATATTCACCAACGATAACACCAGATTGATTGGACATATACGTAATTCATTTCGTGGTAAAAATAAGCGGCACAACATGATAACTGCAAATTCAATCGTAATGATTGGTTTACATGAATGGGAAAAGACACCTAAGAACTGTAACATAATGGTAATCTATGATTCAAATCAAATAGAACAATTAAGAAATATCCCTAACATAAAGATAGAACACGTATTAAAACTACAATTAGCAGGTACTACATTTCAATCTATTAATAAAGCATCTAAGGATTTTGATTTTGTTGATGAAGAACCTAATGAAATTGCCCCGCAGCTACTACCGAAAAATAGCATTGATTTTGAAATGGAAGAACTTAATCAGGTAAATATTGACGATATCTAATTATAAGCTGTTTCTTTAATTTAATAAAATTTCATTTTTTTCTTTTAATATATTATATGACAAACGCATTCGTACATTTACGCAATAATATTATAACTGGTAAAAAAACGTTACCTATTGTCAACACAAAATTATTCATGAAACCTTTATTTTCAAATAATCATATGGTAGCTTATAAACCACATTCATTGGCCCCGGGTGGTGTAGGAACTGTTCGTAACAGTAGATTCAAATCTAAAAATACATAAAATCTGTCATGATTTTTATAAAAAATTGATTCCTTTTTATAAAAATATACCTATATTAAAAACGCACCAAAATGTCGCAATGCACTGGATGTTTTCCGGTTTACCAACCTAACCAATTGGCTCACACCGACTACGGTGGATGCATGTATAGTAATGATGAAGACGATACATTCTTTTGCATGCCAGTTAACCTTGAGCCAAAATTTGAGGCAGAAGCTAAGGCGTCGGAAACAGCTAGTGAGGTCTCGGCATTTGATTCCATCGGAACAGGAACTGAATGTTGCATTTGTTATGAAATCATTGGCAAGAAAAACAATTGTGTCACCGAATGTGGGCACATCTTCTGCTTCAAATGCTTAGCCACTGCAATGACCCGTAGTAATACTTGTCCTTATTGTCGGACCAAGCTTATTGATGAGCCTGCCGACAATAATGACGATGATTTACAAAGCGATTATGAAGACGATGAGGAAGATGATGAGGAAGATTCTTTGTCCGACATAGCCAATAAGGAATACAATGGTGACATTGAAGACATTGTCAGGGGATTAGAGGAACAAGGATTTACAATGTTGGATGTGGTATCGGTAATGTTGAATAAGTTTAGTAAGACAAACGAAAAATACACGAATGAGTATGTTGCAGAATTATGCAACAAGATTGATGACATGAATCGCGACAATGAAAATGAGTCATTGGAGCGCGAAGAGATGGAGTCAGAAGATAGGCCACCTGTACATGTTGCTAGTGAAAGCGTACTAGCACGTCTAGGCAATTACGTTGAGAATTAAAAAATTGATTCATTTTATCTTTTTAAATAGGTACTTAACTTTTTTAATTTAGTATGAAACTACAAATTATTGTCTCATTGATTGTTTTTAAATTATCATGCTGTTTAATGAATTTAACAAATAAAAAATTTACAATTCCCATCATCATAAATAGTATGTCATCAAAAAATAAAAATAATTATAAAAAAAAATGACAACACTACTAGTGTTAGAATAAAAAAAAATAATGACCCTATCTTTCCACTTCTACCTGCAAATGTCGCATTTTTACTAATAGAATAAATTATTTTACAATAGTTGTACCCGTATCTTTTTTTTTACCTTATCCTCATCTTCAAATAAATACATCTTACACTTACATGTTGTATAATTGTCTATGTGTGTATGAGTATTAATTCTAGACAGTAATTTTATTTTTTCTAAATAAATCATATAATTTACAGAGCCATCATTTTTAATAATTTTATCAAAAACAACACCTTCATGTTCTACATCCATAAGTTCTGGGTTAGTAAATACTCTATTCAATAGTTCACATTCTGTTTGTATTTTACGTATTGACCTCATAGAAGTATTTACATAATCTAATTGCTCCATCCATAATTTTAAGAACCTTTCCGCATCTTGACTAATATTTTTTACTAATCCATTGAATTCAATCATTTTTATTTGATTCAATAAATCCACCAACCTGCGAATAGGACTAGTAATATGAATATATATTTTAGATTCATTTTTAAAACTTTTACTATTTATTAGTTCATGTTCTATAGATACATCATCCATAAAGGGAATATATTGACCAATCGTATTATTCCACCCTCTTATTACCCGAATAGTCTCATCATTAACTCCTTTTGCGTCAACGTGCAAACTAGAATTTATATAAACAGCGGACCTAAAAATTCCTATTTTGTTTATCGCCATGTAAGACCCCGTAAATATATTCATTTGAATCATCCAAAATGCTACTACATCATGACTGTTTTTTACGGAATTATCCATTAAATAAGATAGGTCAAATAATTTCTTATAAGCCATATCATTGTTCAACATTTTAGGGTCTTCATAGACATAATTTTTAGCAACATTAATCAGTGCATTTGCATATCTAATAGGGATATCAGGAATCAAATGCCCATGAGAATCTACGACAATATCCATAACAAAAGCAAATCTAGGTTGATTTTGCTGTAGACTACAAAGTGCATCTGACAATACTGTTGGTAGCATTGGACGCCTTCTATCTGGTAAATAAATCGTAGAAACACGTTGACTAAAAGAATTCCATAATCCCAGTGTTTCTAACCATAAGAATACATTAGCAATATAAATGGAAATTTTCCAATTTTTTCCAATTTGTTCAATACCAAATCCGTCGTCATAATCTAGACTATTGTACGGGTCAATTGTGAAGACATATTTATCCCTACGGTCTTCAATAATAAAATTAGAATTTTGAAATATTTGTTGAACAAATTCATCGTGGGTTTTCTTGTTTAGTGCGTTGCGTGTTTTATTAGTGAATTCAGTAATAGAAATATGCAAACTCTTAGAATATAATTGGTATTCATAAAAGTGCTCCAAAACATCCACGTCACCAATTGTTTCAGTTAAATTACCTAGTGGATGTTTATCGTCCCAATTATCAAACCGGAAAACTACATATTTATTCTTTTGAACTTTAGAGAATCCCAGTTTCGGTTCATACGGTATAAGGAAAATTGGTAAATAAGTATCATCAGGTATACACTTATACAAAAGACGCTTTTTGTTAAGAGTTCTACCATATGTCTTGTTGTTTTCCAATACCAATATTCCAGCAATAGATTGACAATTTCTCACGTAAGAATGTATTTTGTTAACTTGTTGTTCTCCATTTACCTGAGAGATTTCAAATACGTCCCTACTAAAAATCTTTTGTTCAGTCGGGTCAATTGTTTTAAGAATAGGATAATCTTCTATATTAATATCGCTATTTGTTTCATTATTTGCAAATGTCCATTCTTTATATGTCCGGTCGCGAACATATATTTTAAACTTTTTTGGTGACATTCTTGAAATATTATTACGTTTCTACTTTTCTAATGTATTGTTATTAATATTACATGAACTATCTGTAAATCAATTTTTTTTGTTATTCTATTCTATAAAAATGGTTAAAACAGCAAAAAAAAAAAATAAAAAGAATTTTAGTAGGAAGAATAATAAAAAATTTTTAGGAGGAACTAATGTGTACTTGGACCCTGAAAAATTAACAATACCCAGTGGACATGGAACTGAAACAATAGCGTACATAGTTTTAGGATTTGGTTGTAAAAGTCATACACAATACCAAAAAGATAAAGTTATAGAATATTACGCGAATAATCTAAAAATTCCTCCAGAATGTGTTTTTATTTTATGTCACAATAGTAGTTCTGCATTGAAAACTATATTTAAAATGTGGAGAAGCAATGAATGTCAAGCTTTACCTGATAGTAAATATGTAGAAAGAATGGCTAAGTCAATATTGGACAATATAACTAGTAAAAAAATATTTGTATTTGGATTTTCGTTTGGTGGAGCAATAGTAAACCGTGTTGCGGAAATATTAAATGGTGAAGACTTTGATAAAAGTAAACTTAAAATGTCAACATATGGTAGTATTTATATTCCAGAAACAAAAAAACAATCAACTATTAGTATTTTTAATTATTTAGCTATGGGGGATGTATCGTTTAAATGCAATGGAATAAAAATACCAAAAGATATAGTATTTGAAAAACAATTAATAGATTCTAGCCTCGAGGAAGATAAAATTATTAGTACTTTTAAAAAAAACGCTATTGATTTATACGGAAACGTGATAATTTGTTGTATTTACATAGACGATTCTCCGAGCTGTACCAATTATAAAAAAGGTATGTTATTAGGTAGTAGAGATGAATGGAAAATTCACAATTATTATTACAAAATAACAGAGAATTTATGTTTGGAAAAAAAAAATGATGCTTATGAATTAGATTGGATTTTTCCTATTGGAACTGAAGATGATGGTGATAGCGATGGCGATGGAGATGGCGATGGCGATGGCGATGGTCATGATGAAGATGAAGATGATGATAAGTATAATGAACTTGGCGAAAAATCTAAGGATGATTAATAATACAAATCTCTCTTTAATTTACGTAAATAATTGGTTTAGGTCCATCTGGAAACTTTACTGAGTTTTTATAATCAAAAGTATACCATTTTAAATCAGCAGGTGTAATTTGTTCTAGAACGGATTTTTTACTATTATAAATTATTACGGCGTTATCATACCTTTCTTTATATTTATTCATCTTCTTTAGACATTTTTCTGGGTCTGGATGTCCATCAGGTTGACAGTAAGTGATATCAAATCTATAAATAAAACCTATCTGTTCCAGCATACTAATAATGTACCCATATTTACCAATGTCACATAAGACTTCTGTCAATCCTTTTTTAGAACAGTACTCAGGAGTAATGGTTTTGTATTTTTCTGGGTTTTTTTTACCTGCCTGCATAACTCTTACAACGTGCATAACTGTTGGAGCACAGGTATGACTTTCAGCTCTGTAAATCAACGCTTTTCCTATTTTTTTTATTATCTCAGCTATTTCATTTGGAGGTAAAACACCTGTAATTTTTTTCGCAGGTTCAGTAGATTTCTCAGCAATATCTACTAATTTATAATATTCTTCTCTACTCGTCGCATAATCTGTTAAATAACCTTTCACTAGCTCTTTTGATTCATTTTGCCACTCTTCTAATCTTAGGGCATTCATAATTTCAATCCCATCTTTATCTGAACCTAAACTTTTTTCTAAATCTAAATCTAGTCTATCATTTTTTATAATAAACGTATTCGTTATTTGAAAATTATCTATTTCTTTTAATGTATCCTCTGGTTTCATTCTTTTTAAACTTAACTTAGCAGTAACATAATTACGTACTATACTTGCACCAGCATAGGGTAAAATACTTTTAAAATTATCTAATGAAAAATTACTTGTATCTAAATAAAACAAATCCGGACTATCTACTTTAGTGGCAGGGTCTTGGTTTGGAATTGTCATCATATCAGCATAAGTTTCAATATCCAATTTTAAACTGCTAATACCAAGAAAGATTAAAAACAAATCTTCAAAAATAGAAACCACATAGGAGAGACCATTTAATTCTGTATTGGAACCTGAATATTGGATTCCTATATCTATATCGGAAGTAGGAGTTAAACTACCAAAAATACCCATTTTATAATTTTTTAATTCATCCACTGTTATATCAGGTCTAAATGTTCTCTTAGGAACCAGTTCTTGATTCTTATAAACATCATCAAAAAGTTCTTTATTAGACATAATCATTGTAGCAAAAATAAGTAATTGATAAAACATGTAAGTTCTCAAAATCCATATTTTATTCTGAACCGCAACTTCAAACTTGCTTATTCCGTGAGGATAATCAAATTTATTCAAATCTATTCTGGATATTTCCTTAAACATAGTTATTAATCCAGATATGGAGTTTTTTAAAGATTCTAGGGTTTTTGCGTTTTCGTCTATAGATAATTTTGCATCAAAGTCACCAGGAAATGCTTCTTTATACTGCTTTATATCATCAGCACACCGGTCTTCTATGCTTTTTATATCAAAAAATGGATACGGATTCTGCATATTATATATTACAATAATGTTTTTTTTAGATAAAATACATTATTAAATTACTAATTTTACCCTTATTAGGACATCTCCTTTATTACTTACATCATAAATATTTTTTGTATTAATTCGGGATATACCTTGTTGAATAAATAATACTGTTTGAAATGGCATAATTTTGAGGTTCTCCCTTTTTAAATAAAAATTCTGTTTTCCTATAGCCACTGATACAATTTCTTTTTCTAAAATATCCTGAATCTTATATTCAACATCTACTGTTATATTATTTTTTTCATCAATATCTACATTCTCTGGAAGTATAGGGATACATTTCACATAAACATCATTTCCTGAGTTATCATAAATTAATTCATCATGCCAAAGAGGAACTATGTATTTGAAACTATCAACTGTTAATTTGTATAAGTTGTTCTCAAATAAATCATCTATGGTTGGATTCAAAATAATACATTCATCGTTTTGCATTTTCTCATTAATGATTTGCTTTACATTTATTATAAAATCTTCAGTAAAATGAAGAACATCACTATGTTTTTCTAATATTTCATATATTTTTATTAAATTTTGTTTTTCTACTTTTTTCAATAATTCTAATGCATTTATTTCACATGTATTAGATATCTGTTTAAAGATTGTATAAAAAAGATGCTTTCTAGATTCGGGATTTAAAATATTTTTTAAAAATGAAAAAAGGATTGTTTTATAATTGGATTTATTTTTAAACACACTATCACCTTCTGTATCGTTCTCATCTTCATCGTCGGAAGAAAATTCAAAATCTTTAAAATCCTTGTATTTCATTAAATACTCATACGATTCTTGTATTTTTTGAAATTTAGCTACTGCATCTTCATTATGATTTTTATCAGGGTGATATTTTAATGCAAGTAACCTATATTGTTTTTTTAATAAATCAGTGGTGATTTCTTCATACAATGAAATATTTAAATTAGTAGATGCATTTTTATAATTCATTAAATTTGTGTATCTTATTTATAATATAAAATATAATACTCTCTAAATGGTAAATGGGACGATAATTATTGTTGTAATATTTTAAGAAACAATAAGTTTTTATTAAAATTTCTGAAATATCATCATTATGTAAAAACCCGTTATCAATAAAATGTCTTAAAATATACCATAAGCATTCAGTCATGTCAAGATTATAGGTTAAAATATCATACAAAACATCACGAAGCCCTGTGAAGGAAATTTTTTTTGGGTTTAATATTTCATTAATTATATTGTCACATATTATATTAAACACATCTATTGGAATACCTTCCACTGAATTAATTAATTGAAATGTTCTCACCTCTTTGATGTTAAAAACATTTTCAACATCTATATTTTTTAATATTTCCATATTTGTTTTATGAGTATTGCTATTTCGTATACCTCTAGTATCAGAGACATATTGTAAAAATGGTTTTGATTGGTCATTATTAAAATATAATGCTAATTCTTTGTATTTTTCTTTCTGGGGACGACCAATTCGCAAAATCTGGCATGTGTTGACTATCTTAGTTGGTATAAAACTTAAATGTTCACTAACAATAAAAAACTTTATTTTAATATTTGATTGTGAATGATTATATTGTTGCATATAACTATAAAATATATCCAATAATTCTGTATGAATTAAATGGAAATTTTTACAAATTATAATTCCAACTTTTTCTTGTTTCACTGAAATAATGTCTACTATTTGAAAAAATATCTCATGCCATAATATTTTTGAATTACACCCCAATTGTGACATATCTATCTCATAATGTATATCACTTATCCGATAAACATAATCTTGTTTATCAGTAGATACCGTTATTTTTTTGTCATATTTCAATTCACTAGGACTATACTGCTTTAATAAATACAACATTTGTGAGTATTTACCTACACCAGATGGCCCATATATTATGACGTTCTCTAGTTCATTTATATTTCTTGGAAATGTATTTAAAATGGGTAATAGTTCTGGATGTAAGTTGTATTTTTCAATAGATGATATGTAATCTTCAAAGTGTGATTCATAATATTTCATTGTTTATTTATTATAGAGAACAAATACGTTTACTTTTAAACGTATTTACAAAATAATTATCTCATAAGTTGTTGCCGATTCAAGATAGAAAAACTATTTGCCGTAGATACCTGATAACCCGAAATTACTATTGGATAAAAAGAAATTATTAAAATACTTAACGGAAACCCATTTTGCATGATATCAGAAAATCTCACCATTTTTTCTGAAAAAACAATGTTTATAGAATCAAAGCTTACCATAAAAGTAATTAACAAAAATGCACAAACACAAAAAACCGTAACTATAACAGTTTTAAATTCATCTAGTCTATCCTTGTAAATAGGTGGTAATTTTATAGGTGTTCCATAAGTATCTGAATATTTTAACCGCATATTGCTTATCATCATAATTATGAAAATTAATGCAACAATATGTAACATACCGCTAATAATTATAGATATTGATATCATTTTGGGTATAAGATTCAAATCAATTGGTAATCCAGTGAAATAAGAAATATTATAAATTGTAGATGCAGAAACCACGATAAACAAAAAATAGAATCCAATAATCTCTGTGTTTTTCACATAAAGAATAATAAATGCAGTGATATACAACAATAAAAGTACAGAATAATTCAAAAAAGTGGTGCTTTTACTCATTACTTATATATTTACTATATATTTATGCCAAATTATAAGTGTTATTCAACCACGAAATTAATGTTTCCGCATGACATGTTAAAAAACCTTCATTAAATTTTTTTATATTTAAAAATTCGGGTTTGGCCATATCTTTTTTTTTATAAAAGACATAAGCGCCAAATTTCCCTTTTCTAACACTCATGTTTTCATTTAAAATCCTTAATACATTCTTATCTTGTTTTGCAGTTAAATTTGATAAAAACGATATTACATCTTCCATTGTAATATTAATTAATGGTTTATCTATTTCTTTTATACTATGTCTATTACTTCCCCATTCAACATAAGGGCCGAACTTTCCTGTTTTAATAAAAAGGTTCTCGTTTTCATATTTCCCTAAACAATTATTTTTTATTTCTACAACATCATCTAATGAATAGTCACCGTTTTTTAGCTTTTCTAAATCAATTTTCAAATCTTTTTTTCCTGGTAAATATTCTATTGTTCCGTCGTCCATTTTATGTTTAATACTGGGTCCGTATGCTTGAAATACTAGTTCATGATTATCATCTAAATAATAGGATTGTTTTCCTGTTTCTTTAATAGTATTTGATAGTTTCTTAATTTCTTTATCACAATTACTACATATTGACGACCATTCTTTTTCCTTACCTGAAGATACTAAGTCTAAATTTTTCTCCATGTTCTCAGTATATTGATATGAAAACAATTCCTCAAAGTTTTTAATCAAAAACTCTACAGTTAGGATTCCAGTTGGTTGTATAACTAATTTATTTTTTTCATTTCCAAATGTCTTTTCTTTCTCCATCTTTTCAATAGATTGACCAATCAATTTAAATTCGCAACATTTACTTGTTATTCCTTCTATATTTTGTTTTTTAACATATCCTCTTTCTTGGATTGTTTCTACAATACTAGCAAAAGTAGAAGGACGACCTATTCCTAAATCTTCTAATTTATTAATAAGACTTGCTTCAGTATAATGTTGGTGTTTGTTTCTTACAACCACAATACTATCAATTGTTTGGTAATTGACTGGGTTTTTAACAGACTGTAAATACAAAAGCAACCCTTTACCAATATTTTGGTTTTCATCTTTATTTTTTTTATCTGTAATAATTTTCCATCCTAAAAAAACAGGTATTTCCACAATATGTTCATACAGGTTCTCCAATGCCCCCGAAATAGTAGCCTTTACAACATTATATTTGGCATCTGCCATACAGCTTTCCAATGTATTTCTCCAAATTAATTTGTACATTGATACCAAGCGTCCATTATCATTATCGCTAATATCTTGAGTTTCTAAATTAGTAACCCGGATAGCTTCATGAGGATTAGAAGCATCTTTATTTTCTAATTTATTAAAATCACCTACATAACTTTCATGTTTATATTCACCTAAAATATACTTCTCTGCATTATCAAGAAATGATTTGGAATACTGAGAACTTTCTGTTCTCATATAAGTAATGTAGCCAGATTGGTATAAAATTTGACATAAACTCATCGTTTCTTTCGGAGAAATATGAAGTACATTACTTGCAACCTGCAATAGTCTGGATGTGTGAAAAGGTTTTGGAGCTGATTTAATAGAATCTTTTGGCGGACCAATACTCAATTGATGTTTATGAGATTTGGATTTTTCTAAAAAGTCTATTACTTGGGATTCTGTATCAAACTCGTATTGCAGTTCAAATTCAATACGTTTTTCTAAAAAAATGCCGATGGTTTTGTACTTTCTTTCTAATCCGTTACCAATCTCTTTTTCTTTCTCATTATCATAAACTAATCGCAAAGCCGGTGTTTGGCATCTTCCAGCAGATAATGAATTGGATTTATTATTATATAGGTATTTCCAAAGAAAAGGTGAAATACGATATCCTACTATAATGTCTAATACTTGTCGGGCATGTTGTGCATGAACCAAATCCATGTTTACTAAAGTAGGATTGTTTATTGCCTTAATAATAGCCGTTTTTGTAATTTCATGGAATATTATACGTTTTGTGGTTTCTACCGATAAATCAAACACCTTACAAATGTGCCATGCTATCGCTTCGCCTTCTCTATCATCATCTGCTGCTAATATGATGTTTTCTTTTGAGAACATATGAATGGTATTCTTCATGTTCTCTACATGTTGTTTTTTTTCATCAATAATAGAAAAGGTAGGTTCATATGTTTTTTTAGTGTCAATGGACTTGATTCCATCAATCTGTCTAATGTGACCTTTTGATGAAATACAACAGTATTGTTCTCCCAAATAACTCTCTATCTTTGCACATTTACTAGGGGATTCTACAATGATAAGATATTTTGCTTTTTCGTTTACTTTTGTTGTAGGATACTGTTTTTTCTTGAAGAATTTCGGCGGCATAACTGATATAATATAGTAATAACTTTCTAATATATTTATTACTATGTTTTTTTACAGCTTTTCTCATTCAAAACGCTCACTTCGTCGGCGTAAATTATTGAAGGTAACGTTTCCATTTGGGCGTTTTTAACGCTAAATGGTGTAATTTTTCTCATTTTTTTAAGTAAAATGTCAAATTCTTCCAATGGATTTTGTTTAAGTAATTTGTTATCATTCCATGTTACCTGTTTATTTTCAATAATATCAGCTAATTTAAATGGTTTGTTTTTCAAAGTTGTAAAATTTTCGTCTAGTAGAGATACCTCATTATCATTCTTTTTAAAACAGCAATCTAACATCTTTACTTAATTATATATAAACAATAGTTTATTTATATACATAATGAACATAATAATTTTTTTAATACTATTGATGGGAACATCTGGATTTCTTTTTACCAAAAAAAGATTTAGTGGATGCAATTTTATTATCAAAGATAAAGAAATAAACAAAAAAATAAAATATACATTACCAAATGACCAGCAAAAAATAATTAATAAAATAAATGGATTATACGCATTAATTGGACCTGATGTAAATATTAAAGAGGTATCTACACTCTTTGATTTATTTACAGGCGATGGAATCATACAGAGTATTTTTTTTCAAAACGGAGAACTAACATTTACAAAAAATTACATAAGAACAGAGAAATTATTATATGAACAGGCGAATGGAAAGTTATCAACCGAAAAAATCAATATTTTATTTTACAGTATTTTAAATAAATTAAATTTATTACCGAATGTATTAGGAGTTGCTAATACTGCATTGTTAGAATTAAAGGATAAAGTATACGCATTATATGAACGCGACACCCCGTATTTATTAAATATAGATTTTGACAAAAAAACCATTAATACAGCTCATAGATGTAAAATAGAAACCATAGACAGCTTTTCTGCTCATTCAACTTATGATGAAAAAGAAAACAAAATACACTCTATTCAATACAATATGATGGATAGGTCGGTTCATTACAACGAATTTTACAGAAATCTTACATTGTCAAATCAGGTCAGAATAAAAATGGAATATTTACCGATTGTTCATGATTTCCTAAAAACAGAAAACAATATAATCATTATAGATTCACCATTGGTTATTGACGTTGGTAGTTTGTTCAAAAAGTCTATACCTATTATGCTAGACACCAACAAAAAAACTATAATAAATGTTCTCAACAGAACAACTATGAATATAGACAAATTCTATACAGATACTGGTTTTTACGTATTCCATTACGCTGATTACCAAGAAACAGATGAAACTATTGAAATCTATGCTTGTTTGTATGAAAAAATGGATTTCTCAGAATTAAATATTTGCGGAAAATACCGGAAAATAATAATAAATAGAGTTACCAAAGAAGTTCATACTGTTAAGAACCAAGACTTAGAGAACCTAAACCTTGAATTTCCTGTGAAATTTGGCAATAAAATTTTGTTTAGGAGAATAGAGAACCGACATATTAATGGATTTGTCGTTTGTCAAGACCTAGAAATAATAAAACAGTTGTACTTTCCAGAAAAATTCATTTGTGGAGAACCTGCGATTAATTACATTGATAATATTCCTTATCTTTTCTGTTTTGCTATTAATGAAGCAGAAAATAATAGTAGTTTTCTAATCCTGATAAATATGGAAACATACGAAATGATAGAGATTCCTATAGATGCTTCTTTAAATATAGGATTTCATTCTATTTTTATCAATCAGTAAATAGAAACAGTGGAGATATTCTTTTCTCAAACGCTAAAAATCTACAGTTATTGTTTGGTTTATTAATGGATGGTTAAGTTGCTTAAGTTGGTTAAATGATTTATTATAAACACGAACTAATTCTGATTCATAACTATTCATGAAAGTTTTCGGTTCCATCAACTCTAAAAAGTTTTGCCGAATTGTTTTTTTATAATTATCTATTTTACTAGGATTATTTACCAAATCTACAATTATATCAATGTACTCTTCCTTGGTATTAGCAACTAATTCAGGGAATCCACTATTTATTAATAAAGAACTAGATACATTATGAACATGCATATCTTGGTTATAAAGAGTGACCAAAGGCAAAGAATTATACATGCAATTACAAGTAGTAGTTGTACCAGAATAAGGAAACGGGTCTAACAAAACATCAAACATAGAAAATACTTTTTCATAATCTTTATTGGATAGCTTGGTAAGTACAATTAATCTATCCTTAGATACGTTCAATTTATTCATATAAAATGCGGTTCTCTCTTCTTTGTTATCATACGATTCTAATTTTAAAAGTAATAATGTATTCGGACATTTTTCTAATATTGTGCCCCATGTTTTTAATAACTCATCATTTGATTTATTTTCTTTGTTGATACCACCCAATATTACTTTGTCCTGAGTTTTACGTGGACTAGGTGAAAAATCATGTATCGGATAATACAATAAAAAACATTTCGGTAACCTTATAAGTTCCTCTGAATATCTCTGTCTAGTTAATGGGCTATCTGCTATACTATCGGTTATTCTATAATTAATAGATTTTAGTCCTGACGTATTTGGAAAACCTAAATAAGAAATTTGAATTGGTGCCGGATTATAACTAAATATTTCCATTCTATTTAAAACGGTGTGTCCATTTAAATCAAATAAAATATCAATATTTAAATCATTGATTTTTTTCGCACCATCTCTAGCCGAATCTTTATGTAAATAATGAATTGGAAATCCTAAGTTTACATAAATCGGTTGAACCTCCGGACACAACGCAAATAAATAAATTTCAAAGACATTTCTATCGTGATTTTTTAAAACTGGTAACATAAAATTAGACACAGAATGCATTACAAAATCAGAAGATAAATATCCAATACGTATTTTACTATTTTTAGTTCTCGGTCTTAAAGAAAATAATGGATTATTAGGTAACAGGTCATTTATCTCCAAATATCTTTTAAATAGCTTTTCATTATCCATATATGAATAATCAGAAAAACACAATATATTCTGAAAAGATAGTAATTTTTTTTGTAATTCTAAATTAAACTTTACAGCCAATTCATATGCCTTTTCACTGTATTTTATGGAGTTTAAAACATCACATTTAGCATTAAATAAATAACCCGAATCGTGATAATTACGCCATTTCTCATTTTTATCATAATCAGTTAAGCAGGGTTTTGTGGAGTTTATTTTAATTAAATCAATCAATGATTTTAGGCCATTCTCATATTTCAAATTAATTAGATTACAGCGTACATACACAGTTAAAAAACGCGGCTCTTTCATAAATTTATCAAATAAACCATCTTTGTTTAAAGAAAACACATGTTCAGAATAACCCATCTCCAATAACAAATTACATAAATCACAGAAATTATCTTTAAAGTCGGGTTTTATATTATAGGACAATTTGTACCACATTAACTGTTTTTCTTTAGAAATACCATTAAATAACCGCCCCATGTTGTAATAAAGTTCTGGGTCACTAGGAAACAATGTTATCATTTTGGTCAATATTAACTCTTTTGTGTTAATATTATTTGAATTTGTCAAAGAATTTATAGCTGAAATATACAAGCTCTTTTCGTGTTGTTTGATATCTAATTTATTGTTGATAATACTGTTGTAAAAATTGTAAAATTCTTTATCCGCAGTCATTTGTAATAATATGTGTTCTATTGTTTTTATTTTATTCTAGTAACTATTATATTAAATTATTACTACTATGAAAAACGAGCTATGTGACGAAGTTTTAGAAAACATTAAAAATAGTTTAATGGTATGTAAAAATAATAAAATGATTTATCTATCACAACAACCTATAAATATAAATAGTTGTGAAAATATTATACAATTTCAGAAAAGTTTGCATGCTACAAAAACCAAAATTGAAGTAAATACTTTTACAAAGGTTTCGCAATATTCAATAGAATACAATGTCCAAGACCGTGTTATAGAGTTAAAAGATAATTAGGTATTTTTTTAGTAATATGATAATGTATTAAAACTAAATCTCCTTTTTTATTTTTTATGTATGCTTCGTCTTTATTACCAAAAACCTCTTCTAGTAAAAGTATTTTCATATTCGTAGATTGAATTTCTTCTACAATAAAAGTATTCAAATTTTTACACAATAAATGAAATTCTCTGATTAAAACTGAATTTGGTGTAATATACAAATCTAATAATGCTTTATAAATTATATGATTATTAGGAGTTGCTCCTAGAAAACCCTGAAATACTGTTCCTGGAAAATAACTAGAATTAACTGTAAAAAACTCCGCGTTGTCTATAATGGTATCAATATTCTCAAACAACATTGCATCCATATCAATATATACTCCACCTTTTACATACAAATAATAATATCTAAATAAATCCGCTCTATGTTCTCCATAATTAAAAGTGAAAAATTTTGCAATTACATTAGGAAATTCTTGAACTGGATTTTCATGAAAAAATTCTATGATTTCATCATCATTAAAATGTTTATATTCCCATCCAATAGAGCTTTTTTTAATCATATCAACTATGTATTGTTCGGGTTTAAATCTAGAAGTTTGAACAATTATTTTTGGAATTACCATAATATTATAAGTAATGTAATATTATGGGTTTTGTTTTTATATAAAAACATTATCTAAGTATTTTCTGTTTTTTACACTATCTTTAAAACCGTCATTTACTAAATTTATAAAATTATATTGGTCTTTTGATAACACTGTTGTGTAATCACTTATACTATTGGTCTTTTTTATGGAATTTTTCCAAATATCAGGGTGTATATGTAAAGTAGAACGACTAGTATTCAAATAAGGATACTTACTAAATCCCCCATCAAAAGATAACGTATTTCTATAAATATTTGTTAACCCACCTGTTATTAATGGTATGTGAGAACTTGCAATACAACAATTTAATGCATCTTCTAAACTATCAAAACCGGTAAATATGGTGTTATTTGGTTTATAATTTTCAAAAGTAGTAACGCCGATAAAAAGTCGTCTTAAATCAAAATCATTAGTATCGTATGATTCTAACATTTTATTCTTTATTCGGTTCTCAATATCATTTATTTTATTTGTATTTTGCAGAGCAGTGTCTAATATTGTTTGTTGTATTTCATTAATGTCTCTATTAAAACATAATAATAAAGAATTCCATGCACCAGCTGATGCGCCTGAAAAAATATATTTTTCTAAATCATAGTTCTGTTTAATAAATTTACAAATACCCATTACATAAAATCCTTTGAATCCACCAGGTGATAATGAAATTATTTTTTTGTTTTTAATAAACTTATTTTCATTTAAAAACCGTTCTATATCATTTTCTCCAAAAGTATGTTGTTTTTTTATAGTTCTTATGTATTGCGGTTCAATATTATTCATTTTTAAACAAAACCTCTTTTCTTGTCTCCTATATTTGGTTAAAACATGTAAGAATATATTATTAAATATTACAAATAAAAAAAATACATTATAATACATTATTATAATTTATCACTAGTTAAAAAATTAACTTACTTAAATTAAGTTACAAAACAAAACAAATATCTACGCTTTTAAGCAACGACCTTCTTCTTTACAATCTTCTTCTTAGTTGCTACTGCAACTGGCTCAGGCTCGGGCTCTACAGCAACCTCTTCCTCTGCATCAGAATCCTCTACCTCGGTATTAGTTTGAGGAACTGCTGAGACCATCTCCGGCTCATCCTCATCGTCCTTAGCTGGAACAGGAGTATCCATCTTACTAATATCATCCATAGAAAGCTGAATATGGCAGCGACCATAAACGCTAACTACCTCACGAGGCTTTACAACACATTGGACCAGCTTCCAAGTAAGACCCCAGCCCTTACCGCCAAACCAAAGACCACCACAATTCAAAACACAGGCAACATTACTCTGCTTCGGAATAAAATCCATCGGGGTCATGTTCTCATTATCACAAGGGAAAATCTGCTGTTGCTTAGTATCATAAATCTCAATGGCCCAACGATTATTATAATTGGGAACCTTTGCTCGCATAGAAGGCGGCTTAGTAAGGTCAATCTTCTTCGTGGTCTTATCCTTGGAATACTTCAAGAAAGGAAAGAATGTATGCTTCAAAACCTCACGCGACATCTCCTCTCCGAACCATGCCTCACTGTTCTTTACTGCATCATCCAAAATCTGATTCTCAAATGCCTTCATCTTGGCAAGAAACTCATCCATGACAGGGTTTGAATAATCCTTATTAGGGAAATTCAATGACATACTAAACTTACCATCTGACTCTCCGGTCTTCTCGTCAACAAAATCAGAAATACCCCATGTCATCATGAGTGGAGTAGAAAGATGAAGGGAACGATTCGTCTGAGTACTGACAATGTTGATGGACTTACCACCACGGTCATTGACCTTAGGTTGCATATAACGCAACGCATCGGTCTTCCACTCAGACGAAGTCAAAACAACAGGAGTAGCAGGCTTGGACATTATAACTAGGCAACTAATTATAATATATATCTTGTCAACTCTTTAAATCAATTTTTTATAATGTTTTATCGGCAAACTGAAAATGCTGTCAGAAAAATAAAAAGTTTTCAATTTCTAAACTAAAATATAAATAGCAATAAATATATAAAAAAATATACTAATAGTATATATAATACATTATGATAAAAAGTGATGACATAAGTAAAATTACAAATGAATTTGTGACAAAAACCAAAATAAACAAATTCAATAAACAAAAATATCAAATATCGTTGGAATATAAGGAATACTTTAATAAAAACATTTCATTAAAAACATATAAAATTCCTGAGCTAAAAATAATAGCCAAGCAACATAATCTTTTTGTAACAGGAACTAAACCTTTATTAATAGAACGAATTATGAATCATTTTAATAAAACCAAATATGCTGTTAAAATACAGTCATGTTTTAGAAGGTGGTTGGTTAACGTTTCTATGCATTTGTCTGGTCCAGCATTAAAAAACAGAAATTTATGTGTTAATGATAAAGATTTTGTTACAATGGAACCATTGGTGGAAATTCCTATAGAGAACTTCTATAGTTATATGGATTCCAACAATTTTGTTTATGGGTTTGATATTTGCTCCTTGATTGATTTTATAAAAAAATCCGCCAAAATAGAAAATCCATATAACAGAGAAAAGTTAAAAAAAAATGTAACTGATGATATTAAAAAACTTTATAAAATAAATTATATAATTTATACCAATTTTAGTAAAGAAAACGAAAAATTAAAAACTGAGATTGTACCATCTACTAGTTACACAAGAATAAATCTATCGGTTTCACACACCCCACAACAAAGACGTTTACTACAATTAAACGAAAGCAGAAGAAATTCTTTATCACAAAGAGTTACTGATTTATTTTTGGAAATTGACCAGTTGGGTAATTATACTAATGCGAATTGGTTTAACTCATTAAATACACAGGGATATATTAGATTATATAGGCATCTTTACGATGTCTGGTATCTAAGAAGTAATTTATCAAGAGAAATAAGACATAATATTTGTCCATTACCTACACCATTTAATGCAGACAGAAATCGTTCTTTAGAAGCAGATTATATAAAGAAATCATGCATAGAAGTATTTGAAAACCTAGTTTTTACAGGAATTGATGATGAACATAGGAGATTGGGAACCTTCCATGCCTTAACTGCATTAACAATTGTTTCTACGGAGGCCAGAGATGCATTACCGTGGTTATACGAATCTGTGGCGGTTTTTTAATTTTTGACTTTTTTTAGTATTTCTTTATTTAATTATTTTGCGTTTTTTCCTTAAATACTAATTTCTATTAGCAATCTCCGAGCATGCGTAAATGAATTATTATATTATATCAAAAACTATATAGAAACAAATCCCAATTATATTGTATAAGCCAAAGATGGTTAGAACTTCTAAGTCCGCTGCTCCCGTTTCCGCCTCTGTTACTGAGACCCCTGTTGTTGCTGTCAAGGCTCCTCGCACCAAGAAGGTTGCTCCTGCCGACGCTGCTGCCCCTGTTGTCGTTGCACCAGTTGTTGAGGCCGCACCAGTGGTTGCCCCTGACAGTGCTTTCTCTGCTCTTCCTATCAAGATGACTGAGTACAGCGCTAAGCTTCAGCAGCTCGTTGGTATTCTTTCCACCCTTAAGAATGACTTCAAGACTCTTGAGAAGGTTGTTTCCCGCGAGATGAAGATTGCCCAGAAGCTTTCTTCCAAGAAGCGTCGTAACAACATTAACCGTAAGCCTTCCGGATTCATCAAGCCCACTCGCATTAGTGACGAGCTTGCTGCTTTCCTTGGAAAGACTGTAGGTACCGAGATGGCTCGTACTGATGTTAGCAAGGAGATTAATGCTTACATTCAGTCAAACGGTCTTCAGGATAAGAGCAATGGCCGCAAGATTAACCCTGATGCCAAGCTCACTCAGCTCCTCAAACTCAGCTCTGAGGATGAGCTTACTTATTTTAACCTCCAGCGTTTCATGAAGCATCACTTCATCAAGGCTGAGGTTGCTGCCGTCGCTACTGCTTAAATAT